>artificially_reared_2__coassemble_574_pt1 | contig 18100 bp, 10 predicted proteins | sample artificially_reared_2__metabat2_low_PE_008 | metagenome-assembled genome bin artificially_reared_2 | reverse complement strand
AACTGTTTCATCAGATGCTCAACACCCCAGAAACAGCCTCCGGCAAAAATGGCAATTTCTTCTTGTTTCATATTCATTTAATTTGCTGGTAAATAAAGACCGAAAAATTTAAAACATTCATTATTTTCATGCTGTTTCTCCAGAGATTCCACAACAGACATCATCTATAATTTAATAAAAACGTTTGCCTGACCGAAGTCAGACAAACGCGAAAATTAAAAAAATGAAGGGACGCTTAAGAACCATTCTTTTCCCCTGAGGGAATGAATCATTCAAGCCCGATACATGCTGTCACAGCATCACCTCTTATTCTGATGCAAAAATAGAAATTTTGATTCATACAGACAAATTTGTGCCCGACACAAAATGATTTGCGATGCATTTTTTCTCTTCTCTATGTATTTTTCATGATATTAGATACAGGATTGTGATACTTTCCATAATAAATTGTAACAATTATCAAATTCAAAAAAAATAAAATTCAGATTTCGGGTATAAATCCGGACGAGCCATAATGCATGCCCTGTAAGCAGATTCCGCTCCAACAGGTGTTAAGGGAATATATCCGGAAAGGAGTTTGCCGCCTTTCCCGCATAGCGCCGGAAACGTTCTCTTCCGAAAATCATGATCGGCTATTAAATGTCGCGAATCCGAAAAAAAATCCACCAGAAACAAGCCTTTGCTTCCCTCCGAAAGCCACGATCCGATCCGATGGGCAGCCAGCCCCATGGTCATCCGTAAATTGACCTCCACACAGGGATGAACCAGATAAGTTCCGTTACGGTCCCCACAGATCATCAGATCCACACCAAGCGGCCCGCAATATCCGGAGGCAACGCGCCGGCGCAACCCCTGTCGCAATACGGTCTCAACGGCGTACAGCAGCTGTTCGGGAACATAACGGGCAAGCCAACCCCGTTTCTCTTGCTCCGAAGCCAGCCAGTTTCCGGCATAAGCGCCCTGATGAGTGGTCCGGAACACCGACAGCCCCTCATACGACAATTGTCCACACCCGTCCGAAACATATTCAAAAGCAAAATCAACGACCTTCGCATAGCGGGGTTCTACAACAACCCCGCCCTGATCGTGCAACACGCGTCTGCACCAGCCGCTCAATGGAGCCGCGTACCCACCTTTACCCAGACGCAATCCTTTTCCGCTTCCCGACCAGGGTGCCTTTAGAATGGTCTCGGCATACTGCTCCAAAACCATCCTGATCTCTTCCTCCGTACGGCAATAATAGCTCTCGCCACACAAATACCCGGCCAGTTGCGGGAATTGATTCCGGAATTGGATACGCAGTTCCCGCAACAGCCCGACGGCCCCTTCCCTGCTCGACAGATTTCTCCATTGTTCCAGTTTTCGGGGATCTGGAATCAGATGCGCGGCAAATCCGGCCTGTTTCATCCGGCTGGCCGTCATCTGATTCCAACCCCAGGGACAAATTTCCACGACCGACGGTTCCTGAACAGCCTCCCGGACATCCGCAAACCGAATCTCTTGCAAATGCTGGCGCAACAGCTCAGGCCATTCAAAATCAGTCTGAACAGATTGCTGCCAGTCCCGACAGCGACCGGCTTCTGCCACCAGAACACCATCTCCCGGCCGGCTCCACCAGGCGGGCAGGACACCCAGGTCGGCTGCCATCTTTCGGGCAGATGCCGGCGGAACAAAGTTCGGATGATTGTTGGCCAAAGCCAGATCATGCTCCGGATTAAAAGTATATAACCTCATCTTCTTATCTGTTATATATAAATAGGTAGATCGCGATCCGTTTCAAAGAAAACGGGTCAGCAACAGGAAAACGGCAACAAAATTAAGCATTCTCCAAATATTTTGCCAACTCTACTTTGCAAATTTATTCGTTTTTACTACCTTTGTCCCACTCTTGCGAACTGCTTTATGGAAACATTTTTCAGAACACATGCCTATCTGATCGAGCATCTCCATGCCCCGTTGCGTCGAGCCCTGATGGACGAGATCGACTGGAATCATCGTCTGATAGGCATCAAGGGGACCCGCGGTGTCGGCAAGACCACCTTTCTGCTCCAGTATGCCCGGGAAAAGTTTCCGGTAGCCGAACGGAAATGCCTTTACATCAACATGAACAACTTTTATTTTCAAGGTAAAGGCATTGCCGAATTTGCAGGCGAATTCTATGATATGGGCGGACGTGTGTTGCTGATCGATCAGGTTTTCAAGCAATCCGACTGGAGTTTGGAATTGCGTAAGTGTTATGACCGTTATCCGAACCTGAAAATTGTTTTTACCGGATCATCCGTCATGCGGCTCAAGGAGGACTATCCCGAACTCAAAGGTATCGTCGAATCCTACAATTTACGCGGCTTTTCGTTCCGCGAATTTCTTTATTTACAATCCGGTTTTTCTTTCCCGGCCTATACGCTCAACGAGATTCTGGAACACCACGAACAGATTGTCCGCACCATCCTGCCCAAAGTAAGTCCGCTCCAGTATTTCCAGGACTACATCCACCATGGCTTCTATCCGTTCTACCTCGAACAGAGAAATTTCTCGGAGAATTTGCTCAAGACCATGAACATGATGCTGGAAGTAGATATTCTGCTCATCAAACAAATCGAGTTGAAATATTTGGCAAAAATTAAAAAGTTACTATATTTGCTCGCAGTTGACAGTCCGGTTGCCCCGAACGTCAGCCAGCTGGCGGCCGACATTCATACGTCGCGTGCCACTGTCATGAATTATCTGAAATATCTGGCCGATGCCCGTCTGATCAATATGATTTACCCGAAAGGAGCATCATTTCCGAAGAAACCGGCCAAAATCATGATGCACAACTCCAATCTCACCTATGTGATTTATCCGAACCGCATGGAAGAGACCGACATTTTGGAAACCTTTCTGCAAAACACGCTGTGGAAAGACCATCAGGTGAACAAGGGCGACAAGAGTTGTTCTTTCCTGGTCGACGGACGCTGGCGGATTAAAGTCGACACGGAAGAGCCGCGGAAAAAAAATCCGGACCTGATCTATGCCCGCCACCACATCGAGGTAGGCCATGGTCATCAGATTCCGCTCTGGCTCTTCGGATTTCTCTATTAGGACGGATATACCGGCAAAAACAGGAATACTTGGCTACATTATAAATAAAATAGGTTTACTATTCTAATAATATTCAATTATTATGGCAAAAGAAAAAAAATTTATCACTTGTGATGGTAACCAGGCGGCAGCGCATATCTCGTATATGTTCTCCGAGGTAGCTGCAATCTACCCCATCACCCCGTCATCAACCATGGCAGAATATGTTGATGAGTGGGCCGCCCAGGGTCGTAAGAACATCTTCGGCGAAACGGTACTGGTTCAGGAAATGCAGTCTGAGGGTGGTGCCGCAGGTGCCGTTCACGGCTCCTTGCAGGCTGGTGCATTGACCACTACTTACACGGCATCACAGGGTCTTCTTCTGATGATCCCGAACATGTACAAGATCGCCGGCGAACTGTTGCCTTGTGTATTCCATGTTTCGGCACGTACACTGGCTTCTCATTCCCTGTGTATCTTTGGCGACCATCAGGATGTGATGTCTTGCCGTCAGACGGGCTTCGCCATGTTGTGCGAAGGCTCCGTGCAGGAAGTCATGGATTTGGCCGGTGTCGCTCACTTGTCTACCATAAAGAGCCGCGTTCCGTTCGTGAACTTCTTCGACGGTTTCCGCACCTCTCATGAGATTCAGAAGATCGAAATGCTGGAGAACGACGATCTGGCTCCGCTGATCGACCAGCAGGCTTTGAGCGAATTCCGGAATCGTGCCCTTTCTCCAGAGCATCCGGTTGCCCGCGGTATGGCCGAAAACCCGGATACGTTCTTCACACACCGCGAATCATCAAATCCTTACTATGAGGCCGTACCTGCCATCGTAGAAGATTACATGAACAAGATTTCCGAAATCACCGGACGTAAATACGGCTTGTTCTCATATTATGGTGCCGAAGATGCCGACCGCGTCATCATCGCCATGGGTTCCGTAACGGAAGCCATCCGCGAGACGATCGATTACCTGAACGGCCAGGGCCAGAAGGTAGGTCTGGTAGCTGTTCACCTGTACCGTCCGTTCTCAGCCAAGCACTTCCTGGCAGCTGTTCCGGCTACAGCCAAGAAGATCGCCGTGCTCGACCGCACCAAAGAACCGGGTGCCAACGGCGAACCATTGTATCTCGACGTTAAGGACTGCTTCTACGGCAAGGAAAATGCTCCGGTTATCGTAGGCGGACGTTACGGTCTGGGTTCCAACGATACCACTCCGGCACAGATTATGGCTGTTTATGAGAATCTGGCCTTACCGGAACCGAAAAATCAGTTCACCATCGGTGTCATCGACGATGTTACGTTCACGTCTCTGCCTCAGGGCGAAGAAATCGCAGTTGGCGGCGAAGGTATGTTCGAAGCCAAGTTCTACGGTCTTGGAGCCGACGGTACGGTAGGTGCCAACAAGAACTCGGTCAAGATCATCGGCGACAACACCAACAAGCATTGCCAGGCTTACTTCTCTTACGATTCCAAGAAGTCCGGTGGTTTCACTTGCTCTCACCTGCGTTTCGGCGACAGCCCGATCCGTTCTACCTACTTGGTGAACACCCCGAACTTCGTGGCTTGCCACGTACAAGCTTACCTGCACATGTACGATGTGACCCGCGGCTTGAAGAAGAACGGTACCTTCCTGTTGAACACCATTTGGGAAGGCGAAGAGCTGGCCAAGAACCTGCCGAACAAGGTGAAGGCTTACTTCGCAAAGAACAACATCAAGGTCTATTATATCAACGCTACCAAGATTGCTCAGGAAATCGGTTTGGGCAACCGCACCAACACCATCCTTCAGTCTGCATTCTTCCGGATCACCGGCGTTATTCCAGTCGATCTGGCTGTAGAGCAGATGAAGAAGTTCATCGTGAAGTCTTACGGCAAGAAGGGCGAAGACGTAGTTAACAAGAACTATGCAGCTGTCGACCGCGGTGGCGAATATCAGGAACTGACCGTCGATCCGGCATGGGCTACACTCGAACCGGAAGCTCCGGCTGCCAACGACGATCCGGCATTCATCAACGAAGTGGTTCGTCCGATCAACGCTCAGGACGGCGACCTGCTGAAGGTTTCAGCCTTCAAGGGTATCGAAGACGGCACCTGGCCTCAGGGAACGGCTGCTTACGAGAAACGTGGCGTGGCAACCTTTGTTCCGACCTGGAACCCTGAAAACTGTATCCAGTGTAACAAGTGTGCCTACGTATGTCCGCACGCTGCCATCCGTCCGTTCGTACTCGATGCCGAAGAAGTGAAGGGCTTCAACGCTCCTACGCTGGAAATGAAGGCTCCGGCCGCCATGAAGGGCATGAACTTCCGCATTCAGGTCAGCGTAATGGACTGCTTGGGTTGCGGCAACTGTGCCGACGTTTGTCCGGGCAACCCGAAGACCGGCAAGGCCCTGACCATGGTTCCATTGGAACAGGAACTCGACGAAGCTCCAAACTGGGAATACTGCGTGAAGAACGTGAAGAGCAAACAGGATCTCGTGGACATCAAGTCCAACGTGAAGAACTCTCAGTTCGCTCAGCCGTTGTTTGAGTTCTCAGGTGCTTGCTCCGGTTGCGGTGAGACTCCGTACGTGAAGCTGATTTCTCAGTTGTTCGGCGATCGTGAAATCGTTTCCAATGCTACCGGTTGTTCTTCCATCTACTCTGGTTCCATTCCTTCAACTCCTTACACGACCAACGCCAAGGGTCAGGGTCCGGCTTGGGCCAACTCTTTGTTCGAGGACTTCTGCGAATATGGTTTGGGTATGGTATTGGCTACGAAGAAGATGCGTGCACGCATCGAAGAAATACTGAAGGGAGCGATCGCCGACGACGCTACTCCGGCCGACTTCAAGGCTGCCGCTCAGGAATGGATCGACGGCAAGGACAATGCCGAGGCCAGCAAGGCTGCTGCCGAGAAACTGGTTCCGATGATCGAGGCTGGCAAGACTGCCGGTTGCGGAACTTGCGCCAAGTTGTCTGAACTGAGCCACTACCTGACCAAGCGTTCACAGTGGATCATCGGTGGCGACGGTGCTTCTTACGATATCGGTTACGGCGGTCTCGACCACGTGATCGCTTCCGGTGAAGATCTGAACATCCTCGTTCTGGATACTGAGGTTTACTCGAACACCGGTGGTCAGGCTTCCAAGGCTACTCCGCTCGGTGCCATCGCCAAGTTCGCTGCTTCCGGTAAGCGTGTACGCAAGAAAGACCTTGGTATGATCGCCACGACTTACGGTTATGTATACGTAGCACAGATCGCCATGGGTGCCGACCAGGCTCAGTGCCTGAAGGCTATCCGCGAAGCTGAAGCTTATCCGGGTCCTTCCATCGTCATCGCCTACGCTCCATGTATCAACCACGGTTTGAAGAAGGGCATGGGCAAGTCTCAGGCTGAAGAGGCAGCTGCCGTAGCATGCGGTTACTGGCACTTGTGGCGCTTCAACCCGGCTTTGGAAGACGAAGGTAAGAATCCGTTCTCACTCGACTCCAAGGAACCGAACTGGGACGGCTTCCAGGATTACCTCAAGGGCGAGGTTCGTTTCGCTTCTGTCATGAAGCAGTATCCGGCCGAAGCTGCCGAGCTGTTCAACGCTTGCGAGGAAATGGCCAAAAAGCGTTACCAGAGCTATGTTCGTATGACCAAGATGGATTGGGCCGAATAATAAGGACTTTCCATACACCAGCATATGACTTTTTGAGCTGCAGTTCCTTTTCGGGACTGCAGCTTTTTTTATGTGCGGTGCCGTTCCGCTTTTTGTACGGATTCAGAAAAAAATCGGAATTTCTTGTTTTGGTCTTGTTCGTTAAGGAACTGCATGACAAATTATAGGATTTTTCAGAATATTTTTGTATGGTTGAAAAATATAACTAACTTTGCAATAGCTTTTACAAATAAAACTCATCATATGTTAAAGAAGAAAACAAAGAGAATGGCCCATTTTGTCATGATATCTACTGCGCTCGTAGCAGCGTCATGCGTTGATGGCAATTATGATTTAAACAAGGAGATCGACATGACGGTATCCATAGGCGGCTCAGGCATCACCTTGCCCATCGGATATACGGATTCGGTTAAGCTGAATTCCATAATCGATACAGCCAACTCGGAAACACTGATATTGGGCGATAACGACATCTACTCCATTCAGCAGAAAGACGAAATCGAAACGGTTGATATCGACGTAACAAGCCCCACGATCAAGGACATTGCCCCTGAATTTCAGGGAGTAGTTGCCAAGTTTGAACTTCCCGATTATCAAACCAGAGCATCGGGCAATCCCGGTGAACTCCTCGCTTACGTCAACGATGTGTCAGATTTCGACATCAACGAAGAAATCGATCAGGCCATTAAAAGTCTGAAAGTGATTCTCTGGAAAGAACCGATCGAGATGACCTATACGATGACTTTCGATCAGTTTCCGGGTGAAGTGATTCAGAACGGGGTCAATCTGGATCATTTGCAGGTACAACTGCCCGAATTCATCACGTTTGCTCCCGAAGAAGGCATTGAGCATGGTCTGCTGAAACTGAGCGGCAACTATGATCCGAATTCCGACAAGCCATTCACCAAAACGCTCAAGGTCATCGGTATGGACTTCACGCAGCTGCCCGGCAACAACGGCACAGGACTGACCATCAAAGACCAGCGGCTGATTATCGACCGTACCGATGCGGGCATTGAGGTCAGCGGGTACATCACGGCAGCCCCCGACAACGATGCCAGTCCGGACGATCTGCATGAATTTACCATCTATCCGTCGCTGCACATTCCGGTCATGAGTGTCGGCAAGATTGTAGGCCAGTTCGATCCGGAAATCGATGAGGTCAACGAACTCGTGGAATTGAATCTCGACGACGACATGGATTTTCTCCAAGACGACGACGTTTATCTGGATATCGACAACCCGATCATTAAAATCGCCTTGACGAACACCGTGGATGTTCCGGTCGACATGCAACTCAGCATGCGCGGAGAAGAAGAAAACGGGACAATCGTCGGAGGCTCGGAAGTCCTTATCGACCTGTCCGGGACCAATTGTCTGGCTCCGGCCGAGAACAGCAGTCCCGTCACGACGGTCTATTATATTTCGCGCAAGGAAGTAGCGCTGCCGGTTGCCCGGGAAGAACAGACCGTCTACCGGAACGTTGTTGTCAACGACTTGAGCAGCCTCATCAGGCGCATTCCCGACAACGTACGTCTGGACATCACCGCAAAAGTCAATCAGTCTGAAGAACATGCCGTCGATCTGACTCAGGATCTGTACATCAGCGGGTCCTACGATGTCACCGTTCCGCTGTCTTTCGACGGGTTGAACATCAATTATGGAGATACCATCAAGAATCTTCAGGACGACATTTCCGATTTCCTCGACCAGACCAAAGAAATGGAACTGTCCGTCCAGGGAAAGCTCTACAACGGCATTCCTCTGTCCATGCAGCTCCATGCCAGAGCGCTTGATCGTTCCGGAAATGAATTGGATACCGACCGGGTCACCTTGGACGTTTATGTCAACGGTGAAAAGGACGGCCTGATCGCCGCTCCTGCAACCGACGGTTCGTCAGCCGTTTCTGACATTGAGATTCAAATCAAATCATCAGGCGACGACCTCCGTCAGCTCGACATGATCGAATGGAACATTTCCGTAACCAAGAACGAGGACGAAGGAAACACTCCCGAAAGTGTCGCACTCAAGGGTGAACAATACATCTTATTCAAGGAGTTGCAGGCAACTCTGAAAAAACTTACATTGGATTTGAATTAACAGAACTGAATTGGTATCATATGAAAAGACATACAGCACACATCATCCTGGCGGCGCTCATCCTGTTGGCTGGTCACCAGCTTCAGGCCATCGCCCAGACCAGCAACTCGGCATATTTCCTGGAAGGAAGCACGTTCCGCCACGAGTTGAACCCGTCGTTCATCAACGAGCGCTCCTACGTTGCTTTCCCCGTTATAGGAAATAGCAACGTGAACGTACAGACAAATTCCGGAATCGGCGATTTCTTGTTCGTCCGTCCGGATGGCAAGCTCACCACTTTCCTCAGCGACGAAATCTCCCGCTCCGAATTTTTGAGCAGTCTGCCCAATCGGAACAAGATCGGCATCAACATGGATCTGTCCCTCCTGTCGTTTGGCTTCCGGAAATTCGGTGGTTTCAACACGATCGGACTCAAGGTCAGAACTGCGGCAAACATTTCCATTCCCCAGGAATTTTTCAGTTTCATGAAAGATGGTCTGGGCAATGAATCTTCCAACTACCACATCAAGAACATGAATGTGTCGGCCAGGAGCTATGCCGAACTCGCTTTGGGCCATGCGCGCCACATCAACGATCAATGGACAGTCGGTGCCAAGGTCAAATTCCTGGTCGGTCTGGCCCAGGCTGATTTTCAGGTCAAGGACATGGAAATCACCGCCACGCCCAACCATTGGAGCATCCGTCCGAACGAGGTAAACGGTTATCTGTCTGCCGGAGGCATCGACCTGAAGACCAAGGGCGAATTGAACAAATACACCGACGACGATTATGTGAAAGATGAATTTGGCGAACCCACCGGCCAGCTCAAGGACCATGCTGCCGACCGGGTGTCTTTCGACGACATCAATTTCAACGGCGTTTCTCCGAGCGGATTCGGCATGGGATTCGATCTCGGCGCGACATATCGTCTGAACGACGACTGGAGCTTCTCGGCCGCCATCTTGGACTTGGGCTTCATCTCCTGGGGCAACACCAACCAATTAGCCATGAACAATGACTTTAAATTCAACGGTTTCGAAAACATTGCCTTGGACGACGATGGAAAGCCGAATTCATTCAACAACCAGCTCGACCGCATCAAGGACGACCTCATCGATCTGGCTCAATTCACCAAGGAAGGCACCGTATCCCGTACGACGGCCTTAGCCGCGACCCTGAACATCGGCGCACAATACACGCTTCCGGTCTACGACCGCCTCACCTTCGGCGCCTTGTCGTCAACGCGCATCAGCGGTGCCGACTCATGGAGCGAGATGCGTCTCTCGGCCAATGTCGCCCCGATCGACTGGTTTGAAGCAACCGTCAATTATGGTTTGTCCAACTTCGGATCCGATATGGGCATCATGCTGAACTTCCATCCGCGCTTCTTCAATTTCTTCGTTGCTGCAGGACTTCCGTTATCCCATTTCGAACCGGCATATTTTGCGCCGATCGGTCGGGCCAATCTTAATTTCAACATAGGAATCGCTTTCCCCTTCGGCGAACTTTACGAAGACGATTAAGAAAAAGATTCACATCAGGCAGTTCCCTCTTGGAGAACAATCCCGATAAAAAGAATCCGGCACTTGTGTTCTGAAGTGCCGGATTCCTTTTATCAGGAAAACGTCCCGCGTTTTCAAAAAACGCATTGCGAAAAGATCCTGTCGGACAATCAATTCGCCGTAGATGAACAGAATTAATATTTAAACGAGCTGCCGCCTAAAAATTCCCGTAAAAGCGACGTCGGCGGAATCTGATAGGTAGGCATGGAAACAAAATAGCGCAGGAACTTGCGCATGCGGTAAGCTTCGGAATATTCCGGAACATTCTCAGGCACCTGTTCCAGAAGCGGCAAGGCCTGATTCCGGATCACAGCCAGTTCAAAGAGCAGCGCACTGTTGAACATCACGTCCGCCTGCTCCTGATAAGGGAAAATCCAGCGTCGTTCTCCTTCCAGCACACTGGGCCAGCGCCTGATCGTATCCAGAGCCGAATAGCCGCGATACTTGTAATCCCGGATAATGCGCCGCAGCAGTCGGTTATCGGCGGTTGGAATGTAATTATGGTCATCCAGCATGATCGTCGTAATCGCCGAAACATAGACTTTATATTTGTTCACGGCCGGTACTTGTGGCGTCAGTTCGGGATTCAAAGCATGAATACCTTCCAGGATAAGGATCATACCGTCCTCCAAACGCAACCTTTCCCCGCTGCGCTCGCTCTTGCCGGTCTGAAAGTTATATCGGGGCAGCTCGATCTCTTCCCCGCGCAGCAAAGCCTGCAGATGTTCATTGAAAAGCTTCAGATTCAGCGCATAAAGCGACTCAAAGTCATAACCGCCCTCTTCGTCCTTGGGCGTCAGTTCCCGGTCCACGAAGTAATCATCCAGCGACACGGGCTTGGGCTTTAGTCCGCATGCCATCAGCTGGATGGCCAGCCGCTTGCTGAATGTGGTCTTTCCGCTCGACGACGGTCCGGCGATCAAGACGATTTTCACGTCCTTGCGCGCATGAATCTCATCCGCGATCCGCGAAATCTTCTTTTCCTGCAACGCCTCCGACACATTGATCAGATCCGTGGCATGTCCGCTCTGGCAGGCCTGGTTGAAATCGCCCACCGTACCGATTCCCACAATGTCCTGCCACGTGTGGTGCTCGCTGAATATCCCCAGCAGCTTGTCCTGCTGCACCATATCCTCCAACCGGTCCGGATGCTCGCGGGAAGGGATGCGCAAGAGCAGCCCCGCGCCGTATTTGATCAGCCCGAACACGCGTAACCCGCCGGTCGACGTCAGCAGCGACCCGTAAAAATAGTCCACCGAATGGCGCAGCGTGTAATAATGCGTGTAAATGGACCCCATGCTTTTCAAGAGTTTCACTTTGCTCATCATCCCCCGCGCCCGGAACATCGCCACGGCTTCTTCCGTCGGACATTGCATCCGGTGAAACGGTTCGTCGGCGGCCACGAGTTCTTCCATTCTTCTGCGTATGGCCGACACATCCTCCTCGGTCACCGCCCGCCCCATCCGGAGCGTACAATAATACCCTCGGGATATGGGAGCCGCGATCCGGAGTGCTGCATCCGGAAACACTTCCTCAACGGCACACACTAACAGGAAAAACAGCGAGCGCGTGTACGTACGCATTCCCGAAGCAGAGGTGATGTCCAGAAACTCCACGTCCTTATTATTAAAGAACCGATAATGCAGTCCCTCCACCTTGTTGTTCACCTTCGCACTCACCGGCCCGTAAGGCATCTTCAGATTCATCATCCGGTAGGCATCCCACAACGTACTTCCCAGGGGCACGTCCACCGTACGCATGTTGTTCTTGCAACGAATCTGCACCATTTTGTCTTTTGTCCATTCCATAATTGGCATAATCTGATTGAATGCGATAAAGATACTCATTTCCCGACTATTAAAAAAATATCTGCGGTTCGAACTACATCCGGTTTTCACTTTTTAGCCGCAAAGCCGGCCTCCTGTTAAATTCGGGAAACACCCGACCGGAAAAATTCCCTGCCGCAACAAACAGACCAAATGTCGGTACAATAATTAATTTAGGTATAAAAAATTAGCAGAAACAGGAACCGACGAATCAATTTGTCCATTATTTTAAAGGTTAAACAATAAATTTCGCAAAATATTTTAGTTTGAGAAAAAAATAAATTACCTTTGCCACAAAATATACAACAGAAACTAAATGTTCAGATTCGTATACCAGATGCAACAAAGGGCCGAAAAAACGGGATTTCTTGCTGCGTTACTGTTTCTGATGGCAGTACCGGTACAGAAACTGACGGCACAAACAGCGGTTGTCGCCATAGACTCACTGGTGAATATGGGATACGAGAATGTAAGCTGGCATGAAAACAAAAAGGAAAGAATATATGTAGTAGAAAATATCGCCGACCGACTCAGTACGACGGGCATCAGCAAGGCTGTAGGCATCATCGCACACACGGGTCTCCCCGAACAGAAACCTTGCCGCATTGTCTTTTTGGATAACAACGTCCCCCAACTATCTGTCATCTACAATCCCGCCCGCACCGATTCGTTGACCAACGACACGATCGTCGGTCCGGAGTGGAAGGTTACGGCCGATGTGGGCACGGCATGGCGCAAGGCGCAGCATCAGGTGCGCAACAGTTCCCTGTACAAGGTGGACGTAGTGATTTATCCGGAGCTGATGTTCAAGAATCTGATCATAACGCAGATTTATCAGGTCTTGTTCAATCTGTCGCCGGCGGTAGAAATATCTTTATGGAAAGGCATGAAACTGACGGCACAAATGGTGGTGCCGGTCTACAATGACGGCTACGGAACCCGTCTCGGTAAGGTCCACCCGGGCTTTCTTGGAGTCCAGCAAACCGTACGGCTACCTTATAATATATGGGGAACCCTGGCCGTCGGAGCGTTCAACAACGAACGCTACGGAGTCGACCTGAAATTTCGGCATACCTCCGTCTGGGACGAACGTTTCAGTTTGGAAGGACGTATCGGACTTACGGCCACCTATCGCTGGGACGGTTTTTCCTGTACCTATGGCACCGCCCGACGTCTGACATGGTCCGTTGGCGCAGGCTTCTACTGGCCGCGCTACAATGTCCAGACCACACTGAAGGCCGAACAGTACTTATTGGGAGAAAAGGGACTGCGCTTGGACATCATACGCCATTTCAAATATGCGAGTATCGGTTTCTATGCGCTCAAGGCAAAAGGGGTTCGAGCGAATGGCGGATTTCGCTTCCAGATAGCCCTGCCCCCCTATCGCTACAAACGCCGCGGTTACATTCCGCGCGTCCTGCCATCGAAAAACATGGGCATCGCCTACAACGCCGGCAACGAGCGGTACTACTACAAGAACTACCGCGTAAGCCCGGCCGACAACATGATGCAGGATAATGCGTATAATCCTTATTTTATAAAATCATACTTATTAACTAATTTTAATTATTAACAACATGAAAAAGAAAACGTTCCTAAGCAAGTTTGCAGCACGTTTCATGGCTGCAACACTTATGGTGTCCAGCGTATTTATGGCTGGATGTTACAAAGACGACGGACTGGATGTTACTTTCCCTGGTGGAACAGTAGTGATCCCTGACGCCGCCTACTCTATTTCTGGTACCGTCAACAACTTCGAGACGGGCGATGCAGTCAACCTCACAAGCGTTACGGCCAGTGTCGGTACGGCTGCCGTCGATGGCAATGGTGCTTTCCACGTCACGCTGACCAAAGCCGACGTTCCTGAAAACGGCGTTACCGTTAACCTGACTTTCAAGGCTGAGGGTTACGACGACGTACAGCGCAGTGTTTTTGTAAAACACATTGCCGACGGCACTTCTGTAGTTTATCCTTTGAGCGTTACGCTCCGCAAGGCTTCCGTTTATGAAAATGTAGTTTACGATCTGAAATTCATCGTGAAAAATGCAGTCACAGGCGAAGCCATCGAAGGAATCACCCCGGTAGTTGATCCGGCAGCCAATGCCGAAGGCTACTACGCAGCTGGTGAGTACATCGTAAAGACTCCGGCTGTCGAAGGCCAGTACTATGCAAGTACAACGGCTATCAGCCTGCCGGAAGTACAGGTAATCGCTGGTGGAGAAACGGTAAAGACAAGCGTTATCGAAATCTACGTTCAGCCGATCACTTCTGTTGAACCAGTGAAGGAATACATCAACATTTCCGGTTCCGTAGTAGACAAGAACGGCCATGCCGCTGTTGCCGACGAGATCACTCTGGACGGCACCGACATGAAGGTAACGAATGCAAGCGAATTCCGCTTCACCGTACTTAAGGAAAACAAGAACTACACGGTAACGGCTACCAAGGACGGCGAAAGCGTTCAGTCTACTTCAGTCAACGCTAACGGTGGCAACTACAATTGTGTACTGGTGTTCAGCAACACCGGCGAGGATCTTAACGTTGCCCTTCCTTACGTACTGGCAGTAAACGTTGTTGACGCAGAAACTAAATCTCCGATCACAGGCGCTACCTGGACCGTTAATGGCGAAGCTGCAGCAGCTGAATATGCAGCCGGCAACTACACCATTCAGGCAACAGCCGACGGTTACAACGTTGCATCCGTTCTGGTTACTTTGAATCCGGTTTACGGCAAACAGGGCGAAAAGGCTTATCATGGCGTGACAATCGAAATGACCAAAGCTGCAACACCTGAAGTAACTTCCGTAAAGATCTACGGAGAAGTATTGGATAGCCGCGGCATCCTGACAACGGCACAGAGAATCTACATGACGAATGTAAATGTTGAGCCGGTTTACAACAGCAACCATTTCTCATTCACGGTTAAAAAGGATGCGTTTACAGCAGCCAGCGATGTTGTTGCCGAAGTCAAGGACGCTACTGGTTCTACAACGAAAACAGCAAAAGCAACAGTTTCTCCGACAGGCATCGATGCTTACTATGTAGTTCTGAATTTCGACTTCATCGTTATCAATGGCCAGGAAGTGAATGTCCAGGAACCGGTACAGACTGAAGAATCTGCTCAGGCAACCAGCCAGCTGGAAATCAACTATATGAACAGCAACGAAGAGGCTACCACCTACACCGTGAAATTCGCAGGTTATGCAGGCACAAGATATACCGACTTTGCAAAACTTCAGTCCGACATCGCAGCAGCTTATCCGAACGAAGAAATCCGCAACGTGGTATGGAACAAGATCAAGGAATTGGTTCCGGAAGCAAAAGAAAGCTTTATGGAAAAGGTTTACGAACAGAACGTAACCGTTCCGGGCTGGACCATGCTGAACTCTGCTGATGTAACGACAACGACCGACACGGTTACCTACGAACTGACCGTAAACGGCATCACCATCACCTTCACCGTTGAAACCATCAACAACGTGGCTATTTCCGTTACCGAAAAGAACATGACCCACATGGGCCACGATCACACACACGGACACGGACATGGTGATTCTGACAATGCTGGTGGCGGTATCGGCGAAAGCGAATAATTGTCGAATTTGATTATCAAGCAAGCGAACAATGGAAACGGATAAGACTGCTCACTTTCACCTGACCGGGAGGAAATGTTTGTTGTCGGGGATATTTTTCCTCTGTCCGCTTCTGTTGTCCGCCCAATTGACCTACGGAGTCACAGGATTGCTGCATGCCCCTTCGGCAGAAATGCAAAAGGACAAGACCGTCATGCTGGGTGCTAATTTTCTGCACAAGAACATTACCCCGCCCACCTGGTATTACAACACGTACAACTACTACCTCAACGTCACCATTATGCCGTGGCTCGAAGTGGCCTACACTTGTACGCTGTTCAAGGCGGAAGCCCTGGGACTGAAACCCTACGGCTACTCCGGCTTTACCAATCAGGACCGCTACTTTTCCCTTCGGGTCAGAGCACTCAAGGAGGGACAGTTCTGGAAATACATGCCGGCCGTCGTCTTGGGAACTTCCGATCCGTATACGTCATCAGGTAAGGTTGCTACGGAGCAGGGCAACGGCTATTTCAGCCGGTTCTACATCGCAGCCACCAAGCACATCCGTATCGGACGCGAAGAAATCGGTCTGCATCTTTCCTATCTCTACAATTTCAGGAACGACTATTCGTTGAATGGCGTGGCTTGTGGAATCACCTACAATCCCTCCGTCCATCCGCAGTTGCGCCTCATTGCCGAGTACGACTCCAAGGACGTGGCCATCGGAGCCACCTATTTGCTGTTCAACCACATCCACGCCCAGGTGGAGCTTCAAAACATGAAATACTTCACGGGAGGCCTGATGTTCTGTTTCAATCTGAAATAATCGCGAACAGCCTGAACTATTTAGTAAGATTTAATCTAAAAGCAACAAATGATGAAAACAAAATTAGTTCTCTTAACCGCAGTTATGGCAGGTTCCGTTTGGTCTGCCTCTGCGCAGGAACAGAAGAAATATTTCGGCGAGAGCTGGAAGGACAATTTCTTCATCAGCGTGGGAGCCGGTATTCAGGGAACCCCGAATCCGGATACCAAATTCGGTAAATCCATCACGCCGCTCATCAACGTATCCGTCGGCAAGCTGATCACACCGGTTTGGGGGGTTAGACTCCAGGGATACGGCTGGAGCTCCAAGTTAGTTACCGACTATCCATTTGCATCGCTCAACGGTCCTGAAGTGACCCGCAAGGAGACTTATGCCGGACTGAACCTCGACGGTATGGTCAACCTGACCAACCTGTTCTGTGGCTACAAACCCGGCCGTGCTTTCGAATTCACCATGTTCGTTGGTCCGTCAATGAATATTGTGAAGAATTACAGCGGATGGGAACTGGGCTACAAGGAAGTGTCCCAGCCGGTCGAAGGAGGCACCCAGGTAACTCAGATTGCCGATCCGAGCAGTTCCAAGCCGGCCGGCCATGCCTGGAGATGTCTGGTAGGTGCCAGCGTAGGTTTGGGTGCCAAGTACAACATCAACCCGGAATGGGCCATCGATCTCGAAGCCCGTGGCCAGGTTACCCCGTCCATTATGGGTTCGCTCACCAGCGCCAAGACCGACGGTTACCTCCACTTCACCGTGGGAGCTACCTACACCATCGGTGGCAAGAAGTTTGTTGAAAACGGCATGACCGAAGCCGAGAAGAAGGCTGTCAACGACAAGCTGAACCAGTATCAGAACCAGCTGAACGAAAGCCAGCAGGCTTTGGCTCAGGCTCAGTCACAGGCTGCATCTTCTGTTCGGGAAGTGACGAAGGAAATCCAGGTTCCGGGTCCGCGCGCCATCTTCTTCAAGATCGGCACCAGCAAGCTGGACGACTACGGCAAGGTAAACATCAAGCTCGCAGCTCAGATCATGAAGAACAATCCGGACAAGAAATACAAGATCGCCGGATATGCGGATAAGGCTACCGGCAGCCGGAGAATCAACGAGAAGTTGGCCAAGAACCGCGCGAAAGTGGTTTACGATGCGTTGATTGCCGAAGGCGTCAGTGCCGACCAGCTCGAAATGATCAGCACGGGCACTGCCGACAACATGTTCGGCAAGGATGCACTCAACCGTGTGGTTATCCTCGAATAAGAAAATCACAGCATCGGCATCAGCCCCCCGGGCTGATGCCCATACAAAAAATCCCTCCGAAACGCTACGGCTTTCGGAGGGATTTTTTTTCATTTCATTCCCGTTCGGTCATACCAGCCCCGCTGCCTGGAGCTTGATCCGGATCAGCAGCAGATGAGCCACGTAGCCGCTGAATTGCGGCGGCGTTTCCTGGAATTTCCCGACGGTCAGCAAATAGCGCTCCACCGTATGGTGCAGGTCGGGCGTCGTCGTCGACTTGTTGATTCGGAAAG
>artificially_reared_2__coassemble_568_pt1 | contig 18197 bp, 16 predicted proteins | sample artificially_reared_2__metabat2_low_PE_008 | metagenome-assembled genome bin artificially_reared_2 | reverse complement strand
AGGATATATTGCAAAGGCTACAATCCGACCCGGTAGTGTGGAACAACTTCTGTCAATTCCCGGATTTATATAAGCGAATCAGAATTGATACCATCCAAATCAAAAGGAATCAGCCCGAACTTTTTGAAAGCCGCCTGAACAAATTCATTGAAAATACAAGAGAAGGTCTCCTTTATGGAGAATGGAATGATAATGGGAGATTAGGATGTCCTTAAAAGCTCATCATTTTATTTCCAAATCGGTTCGTCATACCACAACTTTGGAAATCCCATTGCAGCGACATCTACAATGGGGTATTCTGCCAAAAGAGATTTCAAATTCTTTTTGAAACCATTGTTGGGGCAAATCGCATCCAACAGATAAGCTATACAACATAATTGAGCATATAGCTTTTCCTGTGATATACCATTATCTTGAATCCAAGGATTTTGTAATTTCTTAGGTAGTTGTGGCTTCCATGGATATTTCCTATTCCATATACGAGCATGATGTGCTATACAATTACGCAATACAGACAAGCTTTTTATCCAACTTTCAAGATACAAGTGTTGTGGTAAACCAAGTTCTCTTGCAATCTGCTTTTTAAGGTTATTATCTGCCAAATTGCAATATAGTTTTGATAGTGTTCCAAACGATGATACTTCCAAGGTTTTCCACGCAGGTGGATAAGGAGGGTTATCGTACTTGGCATAATGTTCAATCAAAAAATCTTCTTTTGAGCGTTTTAGTTCTTCCTCTATATTGGAGAGGCATTTAGAAAAGATTGTTGTGTTGGAGAACAATGATTCATCAGAGAACCAGAAAGCACCACAATTAGATGATACTATCTGAATAACTTTAGTGCGGAGAGCTATCTCAATGCTTTGTATAGCAGAAAAAATGAGAGTACGCAGATCTTTGTCAAAATTATACAAGGTTACTACGTTCTCAAACTTACTCTTAGGCTTAAATACATGGTTCACCTTATCGCTTTCCATAGGTTTCCAATAATTAGCCAAACGGAAATAACTGATGATTTTCAGGCATTCAACTGCCGCTTTCTCATCATCAAACAGGAGTCCCCTGTTTTTCAACATTGCCATTTGGTCGGCAATACTTATGGGCTGCTTAGTGTATGTTACCATAGGTGTATAAAAAATAAGTTCCGCCCTGGTACGCATTGTAAAGAGGCGTGGCGGAAATTGTTGATGCAAAGATAATGTTTTTTCTGCTGCACTGCAACACATTTCATTTTTTTCTATCAAAACAAAAAATTTGTACCTTTACTATACTTTTGCAATGAGCCAAAAATAGTAGTGGAATATACGAAGCAAATTGTACTGAAAAAGAAAAAACAGCTTAAGTAGGCTTTCTGAAAGTATTAAGATTTAATAAAAACGTTAAATCTTCATCTTTTAGAATGTTCCATTAAAAACATAGACCATATTTCTGACTTATTACTTGCAAACTGTTGAGTAATAATCGGTTGTAAATACAAGTTATAAAGATACAAAAAAGATTGGTACATAATCAAGGAAGAAAACCGGCTTCCTCAAATATCACATCCTCAAAAGATATTTCCTTTTATCGAGAACTTCGATCTGTTTGAGGACTTGTATATCCGGGCAAATCCGAGAAACGGAGTCTGTTGCGCTTCAGGTAACCATCCATTTGTCTCTCTGTTATTCCAAAACCTTTATAATAATTTTTAAGAGTCTCTGGCCGTCTGCCATCGGCACAGAGACTCTTAAAATCTTCATAAACCTGAGAACAACGGTATTTTAGGCTGCTGTCTCTTGTATATCCAGGAATATCATTTAAACTTTGGTATTCTAAATGTATCCTGTAATAACTGACATCATGCTCACGGCAATATTCCTGAAAGAAACATGATTGTTTGCCGGGGCATCTGAGATTTCTGGACAAGTGGTAGGGTTTGTTGAATAATTATTGTATACTTGCAAATGCAGATAAAAGTAGAATCGATAATGTATAAACAGAAAGTGCATGGATAAGAAACATGAGAAACGGGTATCGTTTGTAGAAAAACCGGAGGAATTATACTGTGTGGAGACAATTGATGAATTGAAAAAAATCATTGAGCAGTGTCGTGGACAACAGAAAAAGCTGGCTAATTTGAACCTGTCGAAGTTGGAATTGAAAAATCTGGATATGAGTTGTCTCGTAATCGAGAATGTTGTTTTTAATGTCTTCGATGTAGAAAAGCCAGCATATAAATCTGTCTATAATGTTTGTTTTAAGGGCTCCAGATTGAATAAGGTGAGTTTTGCACAATGTAAATTGGTGCGTTGCAACTTTGATAAATGGAAACCGGTGTTGAAAGAAGAGGAAAAATTATTGTCCGTTGTAGATCTGAATAAGGTGCAGGATCAAAAAACGTGCATGGAGGAAGTGGATTTTTTTCTGTGCCAGTTTGAATTATGCCGGTTCAGAAGGACGAATATCAGAATAGCAGATTTCAGATATTCCCAGTTTTCGGATTGTTCGATGGGAGGAAGTAAGATTGAACTGGGGGATTTTTATATGACGGCGTTTAGAGGAACCACTAATTTTACGGATTGCATGTGGACGAATTGCAGCATAACCAACGCTACTTTTGAAAATCATTGCCTGAGAATGAAAGAACTGGGGAAGCTGGCGCAAGAGTGTTACGAGGATTATAGTAGATATATTATAGGATATGGTACGTGGCACAAGCAGAATCCGTGTGCTGACTTCAGCCATCAGAATGAAGCTGAAGATAAGGGGCGTGTACTGGGGAGCAAGTCATACATTCGCCGTGAAGCCAGTGAGGTGTATGCCCTGCTTAGTGGATTCTATGCCGGTAAAGGCTTATTTAGAGACTCGAACATTGCCTATGAACGGGCAAAACGGAATGAAGCGTTGTCGCAATATTATGTATTGAAGGAGGAGATGAAGAATGGGGTGGACAGACTGTTGGGGAGAGATTCCGGAACGGGGAAAGGGGAAGTGAAAAGTGGAACGGGGATATACCGGATAGGAAAAAGCATGGTGTCTTTGCTGTCTTTTATACCTTGTTGGGTTTTTGGTTTTGGGTATAAACTGACGAATGTGTTGATTTGTTTTGTTGTGCTGGTTTTGGGGTTCGGATATGTTTTTCATGTGAAGAACAATGAGTACGAGGAGTGGTATGACGAACTGGGATACAGTCTGAACAATTCGATGGGACCATTGAGTGAGTTTATGGAAGTCGTTGGGTGCTGGTTGAGCAGTTTGCAGACAACAATAGGATTGTTGCTCGTTGGTTTTGCCGGCTTTATTATTGCGAACAGAATCCGGAATAATTATTGAGGTTGCCAAGGTTGAATTCATCGTCAGTCCGTACTTACGTCCGAACCCAAGGATGAAGATAACCGTCCATTTTAGTTTGTTCTTTATGTTCATGGTGACATAATATGAACTTGCTTATAGCATATAGAAATACGATGAATCAAATCGCTTATTTTTTAGTGTTATAAGCTATTTGACTTATAAAATTATGCCCATATCCACCGCTTCCTGCTATCTTTGCAGCATGAATTATCTGGAACTGACTGGTACCCTTGTAGGGATGGTGTATTTATGGCTTGAATACCGGGCCAGTATTTATTTGTGGCTCGCCTGTATCGTTATGCCGGCCATTTATCTGGTGGTGTATTATCGGGCCGGGCTTTATGCTGATTTTGGGATTAATGTCTATTATCTGATTGCTTCGGTCTATGGGTGGATTGCCTGGAGCAGGGGCCGGAATAAGAGTGCTGTCCGGCAGGAAGAGCAGGAGACACCCATCATCCGGATGCCCTTGAGAAGTTATTTCCCACTGACGGCGGTGTTCGTCCTTTGCTGGCTGCTTATTGCATGGATACTGATGGCGTGGACGGACAGCAGTGTGCCCTGGACAGACAGTTTCACGACTGCCTTGAGCGTGATTGCCATGTGGATGCTGGCCCGCAAATATGTGGAGCAGTGGTGGGCCTGGATGATTGTGGACTGGGTGTGCTGCGCACTTTATATCTACAAGGGATTGTATTTCACTTCTGCATTGTACGGAGTATATGCCGTAGTCGCTTTCTTTGGATGGAGAAAATGGCTGGCTTTGATGGATAGAGATACACTGAAAATGATTCAAAAGAAAGGAGCGGAATCATGAAGGATAATTGGACAATAAATGATTTTGAGGCGGTGATTGTGGGAAACGGCGAGTTTCCTGTACACCCGATTCCACTGGCTGTTCTGGACCGGACGCCTTGTGTGGTCTGCTGTGATGGCGGGGCGGATGCGCTGGTAGCAAGCGGACGCCAACCCGATTGGATTGTAGGGGATGGGGATTCGCTTTCGGAAGCGAACCGGGTCCGTTTTCAGGAGTGTATTCGCCGCATTCCGGATCAGGAAACCAATGATCAGACCAAGGCGGTTTCTTTTTTGGCTTCGCAAGGCATACGCCGGATAGCCATTGTGGGGGCAACGGGCAAACGGGAGGATCATACACTGGGCAATATCAGTCTGCTGATGGAGTATCAGCAGATGGGCCTGGCGGTGGTGATGCTGACCGATTTTGGCTTCTTTGTTCCGGCGATGGATACGGAAGTGTTTGACGGGTTTCCGCATCAGCAGGTGTCGGTTTTCAATGTTGATGCGGTGCAGTTGAAGAGCGAAGGATTGAAGTATCCGATTTATGATTTCCGTTGCTGGTGGCAGGGGACACTGAATGAAGCGGAGGGAGATACCTTTCGGATTATGGCGAAAGGCCGTTATCTGGTGTATCGTACTTATGAACCGAAGGGATGACCGTTGTAATTGGTCGGCAAGAAAAGTATTGTTTTGAGAGATAGAGGAGTTGTCCTGTTGTTTTTTATACAGAAAATCATTACATTTGTGAAGTGAACAATATTAAAAAGGGAAGGAGGAGCGCATGGGCCGTTATGACTTTACTTGTGGTCACTTTGTGAACCCGTTTACGGATCTTGGATTTAAGATTATCTTTGGTCAGCCGGCAAGCAAAGAATTGCTGATAACCTTGCTGAATGAATTGCTGGCGGGAGAACATTGCATCGAGAACCTGACGTTTCTGGACAAGGAAAACCGGTCGGACAACATGGATGATGCGGGTATTATCTATGATCTTTATTGTCTGACTACTACCGGTGAATATATCATCGTGGAGATGCAGAACCGTCTGCACAGTAATTTCCTGGACCGTACGTTGTTTTATATGTGTCGGGCCATTGGACGGCAGGTAGAAAATGTCCGTGAGAAAAAAAGGAAGGAGCGGGAGCTGGCTCAAAAAGATTCCGAAACGAACGATTGGGATGACTGTATTTTAAGCGAATCGAAACCGGATTATGGGACCCGATACAAACTTTCGACGGTATACGGTATCTTTCTGATGAATTTTTCGGAGCCTGGATTGGAGGATAAGTTTCGTACGGATACGGTGATTACGGATCGGGAGAGCGGTAAGGTAGTCAATACGCATTTCCGACAAATATATCTGCAGTTTCCTTTTTTTAATAAGGAATTGAAAGATTGTAATACTTTATATGATAAACTGATTTATACCTTAAAAAATATGCAACATTGGAACAGAATGCCTGATGCACTGAAGGAACAGGTTTTTGAACGTTTGGAGGAACTTGCAGCTGTGGCCAATCTTTCTCTTGAAGACCGCATTGCTTACGACAAAGCGCTCGATCGTTATCGGGTGAGCAGAATTGTAGAAGAAGATGCGCGCGAGGCTGGTTGGAAGAAGGGACTCGAAGAAGGACGTGCAGAAGGTCGTGCTGAGGGACGTGCAGAAGGACGTGCAGAAGGTCGTGCAGAAGGTCGTGCAGAAGGTCGTGCTGAGGGACGTACAGAAGGAATGGCCGAGGAGAAAAAAAATATTGCGCGTAACATGAAAAAAATCGGTTTGACCATAGAGCAAATAAAGGCGGCAACCGGACTTACAGAAACGGAGATAGAAGAACTGTAGCCTTTATATTGGATTACCCGAATTTAGTTTTAGGCAGTTCGTACCAGTCCGTATACTCCTGCATATACAGCCCTGAAAAGTTTCTTCTATGGTCTTGTAATCCAGACTTCTTTTGATTATAGCTAAATGCAAAACCCTTCTTTTCAACAGACGCCGGAACGGTATTGTTGGAAAGAGGGGATTTGTGTATTACGGGCGTGATGGTCTTGTATAATTTTCAGATACAGACCTTATTTCAATTCGACGAGTTCATAGTGCTGGCTGCCCAGACCCAATGCTTCTGCATGGTCGAGTGTGTGCATGCCGTGACGTGAATCGATCCGCTCGATCAGATGGATCTTGCCATGATCGTCCGAAGAACGGACTAAGTCCGTGCAGGCACGGTCGAGCGCTACGGGATCGAGCGAGGCTAGGATGCCGATGTCGCCCATCTGCGGGTCGGCCGGTGAAGAGTCGCAATCGCAGTCTACGGAAAGATTGTTGGCGACACTGATGTAGAGAATGTTCTTGCCGCAGTGGTCGGCAACGGCCTTGGCTGCTTCGGCCATGGATTCCAGAAAGTCGTCCTGCTGCGGATTGCCCCAGCTCGTTGTGCTGGCTCCGGCAGAATGAATCAGGCGCTTTCCGTTGGATGAGGCGATGCCAATCGACATGTTTTTTATGGCGCCTCCGAAACCGCCCATGGCATGACCCTTGAAGTGGGAGAGGACGATGGTGAAGTCATAGTTGAGGAAGTTTTTGCCCACGATGTCGCGGGTAAGATGCTTGCCGCCCGTAACAGGAAGTTCGGTTTCTCCTTCGGCATCCATAATGTCGACTGGAGCGATGGCCGTAAAGCCATGGTCGGCAGCGGCTTTCAGATGGTTCTCCGTGTCGGAACGGCCTCCACCATAGGCCGTGTTGCATTCTACGATGGTTCCGTTTACTTTCTGCACGAGGGCTTTGATGAGTTCGGGCTGCAGGAAGTTATGACCTCCGGGTTCTCCGGTAGAAAGTTTGACGGCTACTTTTCCTGTTGCCGGACGTCCGAGGGCTTCATAGATTCGGATCAGATTGTCGGAAGAGATTTCCTTGATGAAATAAACCCGGGGCGGTTCTGTCGTCGTCGAAGGAGTATCGGTGGACGAAGATGCCGGGTGATTCTGCGCCTGGGCGCAACCGAATGTGGTAAAAAATACGGCCATCATCATGGTTGTGAGATACATTTTCATAAGCATAATATATTAAGAGGTTTTCAGAAACGAATGTGAACGCCGGCCATGATTGTGGCGCGCGGCATGGGGTAACCGGCATTGATTTCATATTTTTGAGCCAGAAGGTTTTCTCCCCTTGCCCAGAGATCGAGCCATCTGCTGGCCCGGAACGAGGCGTTGAGATGCCACAGAATGAAATGCTCGGTGACTACCGGATCGGTCTGCGTGTAGAGTCCTGCTATGTACTGCATCCCGGAGGATACCTGCCAGCGGCCTTGTGTAAAATTCGTGCCGGCATAGAGCTTGTGTTCGGGGGCAGCCAAAACGGGATTTTTCATGTGGAGGAAACTGTAATTGCCGTCGACTGACCAGTGGCGGTTGATTCGGCATGCGGCTTGCAGTTCGATACCCGCGTTGTTGATGCTGCCGGTATTTTGATTCAGCATGCCGCTTCCGTGAGGATTGGGCAGTGTCTGAATAAGGTTCTTGCCGTCGATATAGAACAGATTCAGTCCATAGGTGAGGCTGCCGTTCATCAGACTGCCGGAAAGGGCCACTTCGTAGTTCCACATGGATTCGGGCTGCAGATTGGGATTCTGCGGCGGAAACATATACATTTCCCGAAGAATCGGATAGCGAAAACCTTTGGAGGCGGAGGCTTTCAGTTCCATGGCATGGGGTAGATGGAGGGCCAGACCGGCTTGGGGTACCCATTCGGTTCCTACACGCGTGTGATGGTCGGCCCGCAAGCCGGCATGGAGTGTGAGCCTGGTGCCGACATGCTGACGCAAATCGAGATAACCGGCCAGTTCGTTTTCGCGCTTGTCGACCAGTTCAGAGGTGGTTCCGGAGCGTTCGCCGCTGACATATTCATTCCAGGCATGACCTCCGTAGCGAAACCAGTCGAAGCCTACCGTGACACGGTTGCCTGGAAAGAAGCGGGCACTCTGATAGAGGGAAAGACCGGTCATGTCGTCGTGAGATAGAAAACGGTCGTCTTTCGGGCTTTCACCGGCTGAAGGTGTATAGCCGTCGTTGATGTGGTGGTTGCCCCAATTGTAGAAATAGCTGATGGCTCCTGACGTTCTGCCGTAGTGGTTTTCGAGGGCAAACGAGGTCATGCCGCGTGTGATACGCTGGTCGCCGTCGAGCAAGGGGGCTGCCACCGGACCGGGATAGGAGGCATTAAAATGGGTCATGTTGACATCGGCACGCAGGTTCCAGTGGTCGGTCGCTTCATAACCCATTTTGGCATAGCCGCCATATTGTTCGAATGCCATGTCGGGACGGTGTCCGTCCGTGCGGTTGTACGATCCGGAGATGATGCTGGAGAAACGCCCCTTACGGATGCGGTTGGTGAGTTCTGTTTCGGTTGTGTGGTAAGAACCGTAGCCGGCATGGATGTCCGTCTGTATGCCGTCGTGCTGCATCCGGCGGGTGACGATGTTGATCACGCCCCCCATTGCATTCGATCCGTAGAGTACGGAAGCAGGGCCGCGCAGCACTTCTACGCGCTCGGCAAGAAAAGACTGATAGGCATCGGAGATCGGGTGGCCAAAGATGCCGGCGTATTGCGGATGTCCGTCGATCAGAACCATCAGGCGACCGCTGCTGCCGTTCAGACCACGAAGGGAAATGCCGCCTGCGGCGCCGTTGGAAACGCCGTAGCCCATGATGCCACGCGCTGTGACAAACAGTCCGGGCACTTGTTCGGAAAGTACGGGCAGCAACGACGGCTGCAAAGACTGTTCGATTTGCGTACGGCTGACGACGGACACGGTTTGTGACAGGTGGCGTACGTCGGTTTCATTGCGGGCACCGGTGACGACCACTTCGCCGATGGACCGGGGATGGGGCGTGGACAGCGTATCCTGGCCGGATGCCCGGGGCGTTTCGGTGAGCCAGATGAGTCCCGATAATAAAATGGAGGTACAGATTCTTTTCATATTTTTGACTGATGATTCCTTAAAAGGATTTTACAGATGCAAAAATACGGAAAGTTCTGGTTGGAGGAACTACCCCGATTACGGATTTTATGCCCTTTATTCTGGGTGTTGACTGTATTTGCCGTGTTTATGGAGCATGAATGAGAAAATGATGCACGGGCTATTTCTTTGGGGCGTATTTTTTCTCGAATAAATCCGAATTCCGGTTGCCCCATTCGATCATGGCGTCGATAATGGGAATAAGGGTCAGCCCTAACGGAGTGATGGCATATTCGGAGCGAGGGGGCAATTCCGGAAAAATGGTTTTGGAAACCAGACCGTCTTCAACCAGTTCTTTTAATTGAATATCTAGTACACGAGGGGTTGCTTCGGGAAACAGCTTGTGCAGTTCGCTGGGCCGCAGCGTCCGGTGGCGCAGTTCGTCCAGAATGCATGATTTCCATTTGGAACCGATCAGGCTCAGAGTAAGGCGCAGCGGACAGTTCAAGTCGACGGGAATTTTTCGTTCGTACATGTTTGTCAGTTTTAGTGTTCGATCACGATGCAAAGATACGGATCTTTATGGGAACGGTGCATACCGAATAATTTTTCGGTATGGATTCGGCAAAATCAGTAATCCGGGTTATCTTACCGGGTATAATCCGTAATTCAGATACAATGGATACCAGCGGAATCAGTTACTTTTGCAGAGTAATTTTTTTGATCTGAAGGTAATAATGAGAAAACATTTCTTTTTAAATTTATGTCTGCTGTCGGTTGCTGTATGTAGTGCAGGCACAGGATCGGTTTATGCGGAGCATACGCCGGAGGCAGACAAACGGACAACCTCAAATACATTAATTATGGAAAAAGAATTGAACCTGACGCAAGAATGGGACAAAGTGTTCCCACAGAGTGACCGAGTGGATCATACGAAAGTGACTTTTCACAACCGTTATGGCATGACACTGGCCGCTGATTTGTACGTTCCCAAGAACACAACCGGCAAGCTGCCGGCTATTGCCGTGAGTGGTCCGTTTGGAGCAGTCAAGGAACAATCTTCTGGCCTTTATGCGCAGACCATGGCCGAACGGGGATTCCTGACCATTGCGTTTGACCCGTCGTTTACGGGAGAAAGTGGTGGAGAACCCCGTTATGTGGCATCGCCGGATATCAATACGGAAGATTTCTGTGCTGCAGTGGATTATTTGAGTACGCGTGTCGACGTTGATCCGGAACGCATCGGCATAATCGGTATCTGTGGTTGGGGCGGTATGGCCCTGAATGCTGCTGCCATCGACACACGGATCAAGGCTACGGTAACTTCGACCATGTATGACATGAGCCGGGTGACGGCAAATGGATATTTTGACGCAATGGGAGAAAAGGAACGTTATGCACTCCGTGAGCAACTTAACCGACAGCGTACGGAAGATTATGCTAACGGCAGTTATGCACTGGCCGGCGGTGTGGTGGATCCGCTCCCAGAGGATGCCCCTCAGTTTGTGAAAGACTATTATGCTTACTACAAGACGAAAAGAGGCTATCACGAACGTTCGTTGAATTCCAACAGCGGATGGAACAAGACTTCTGCTCTGTCTTTCCTGAACATGCCGATTCTGACTTACAGTAATGAAATCAGGAACGCCGTACTGATGATTCATGGCGAGAAAGCTCACTCGCGTTATTTCAGTGAGGATGCTTTTAAGAAGCTTAAGGGAGACAACAAGGAATTGCTGATCATTCCGGGAGCGAGTCATGTGGATCTGTATGACCAGCTCCAGATTATTCCTTTTGATAAGATTGAACAATTTATGAATCAATATCTTAAATAAAATTGAGAGATGCCCGTTAAACAACGGGCATCTCTTTTGTTCGGGTAAATGTTCATGCTTTTGGCGATTCCTTTCTTGTGCGGGTTACTTTGTGGAACATTCATGCGGCCAAGAAATTGTGACCGTGATGGAACTGTCTGTTCCGAGTAATGCCAGCATCTCTGCTCTTGTACTGACGCCGTCGACCTTTCCGATCGGAGTGTAGCTCCAGGAATTAGATCCATAGAAGATGACGAGCGAATTGCCCTGATACAAGACTATGTCGCCGGTTTTTGTTGATGTCGGTCTGTCGTTGCGCGGCAGGGAAAATCCCAGCGATCCGACCTTTTCCATAGCTCCATAGTCGTTCATCCGGAGCTCCAGACTGCCTTGTAAGAGGCGTTGCTTTAAAGCCTCGGTAGCGGCATTGTCGACTAAAGTTGCCGTAAATGAACGTTGACCGACGGTTAATTTTATTTGATTGCTTTCCATATAGTCTTCTTGGTTTTCCATATTGTTTTCCGGATAGTCTTCTTGGTTGCCATCGCTGTTTTCCTGATCATTGCTTTCAGAATCGTTGTTTTCCGGATCATTATTGTCTGAATCGGAATTTCCGGATTCTTGGTTTGCGTCAGGGTCGTCTGTCGGGTTGGTAGGCTGTTGCGGCATTTCCGGAATAAGGGTTTCCTGATCGCCGGGAGTGCATCCCGTCCAGGAAACAAACGTCAGGAACAGAAAGGGGAGTAGTAAGAATCTGTTCATGGTGAGGCTTTGTTCTCGAATTATTTGAGCAGATGATAAACTTCGTCGGTGACTGGTTCCAGCCATTCGTTGGAGGTGTTCTCACCCGGAACTTCGAAAGCTAAATGGGCAAACCAGCTGTCGGCAGCTGCGCCATGCCAATGTTTAACGTTGGCCGGAATGTGGATGACCGTTCCGGGCAGAATCTGAACGGCCGGTTTACCTTCTTCCTGATACCAGCCCCGACCGGCTACACCGATCAACATCTGGCCGCCACCTTTTGTTGCCCGATGGATGTGCCAGTTATTGCGGCAACCCGGTTCGAATGTTACATTGGCAACTGGGACCTGTTCCTTGGAAACGGGAGCCAGATAGCTGTTGCCGATAAAGTATTGGGCATAAGCCGTATTGGGTTCGCCAATCGGAAAAATCAGTTCACGTTGGAACGCTGCCTTGGCATCGCTGGCAGCAGTTTCTTCTGTCCACACGTCTTTGGCCAGACGGAATGCGGCCCATGCTTTCGGCCAACCGGCATAGAAACCGATTTGTGTGAGAATTTCGGCTATTTCCGTGCGGGTGATCCCGTTTTGTCGGGCCGTCTGGAGATGATATGTCAGTGAACTGTCGGTGATACCCTGACTGATGAGTGCCGTGAGAGTGACGAGGCTTCGGTCGCGCAGTCCGAGTTTGTCGGTGCGGCTCCACACTTCGCCGAAAAGGATGTCGTCATTGAGTTCTGCAAATTTTGGAGCAAATGCTCCGAGCTGGTCACGACCAGCTGTCTGTTTGATTTTTTCTTGTGCCATGATTGTCATACTGCTTAATGTCCATGCAAATAGTGCAAGGAATGTGTTGATTCTTGTCATTTGAATAGATTTTTAGATAGAAATTATCAGCTCGAATGTTTTGAAGCAAAATTAGTAGATTCCGGGCTGCTGACTTGTATCTAAATTACGGATATTTATACCTGAATCATGGATCTTTCGAAAAACGAAAAAAGCTCATGTTCTGCGTTTCCGGAAGGCAGGACATGAGCATATCGGTTCTTTTCTGATCAACTGCAGGGAAGATCATACGTTTTGATGGTCGGCAGGGTAGATAATATGCCAGTCCTGACGCAGTTCGTCCATCTGGCGCATGATGCGCAAGGTTTCTTTGTGAGGCATTTCAATGGTTTCGATTTTGTTTTCATCAATAGCACGCAGGGCAGCGTAAAGTTCGTATTCCAATCCGGTGATCTGTTGCGGAGCTTCAAAGGTGTTGACCGTTTGATATTGTTTGTTCAGCAGACGGATACGTTCCGGATTGTTGATGTTTTCAATAATCAGATACCCTTTGCTTCCTGAGATAACTCCCATGCGGTCGGTCGTGGCCATAATAGATGATTGCAGAGCGGCTATTTTCCCATCGGGATAAAGCAGCGTGATGTTTTCCTGGGCATCGACGCCACTGTCGGTCTTGGTACATACGGAATGCATGGCCAGTGGTTCGGTGCCGAAAACCATAGCTGCCAGGTTCAGGGTGTAGACGCCAACGTCGAGCAGGGCGCCACCGCCAAGTTCCGGATTCATGATCCGTTCTTTGTGGGTCAGGGTGTAGCCGAGGTTGGCCGTGAGCATCTGTGGAGTTCCAATGGCGTTGGGGTCGGATAGTAATTCCTGCATTTTCATGGAAAGAGGCATGAAGCGGGTCCACAAGGCTTCGCAAACAAAAGTATTTTGTTTTTCTGCCAGTTCGAACAGTTCTTTTGCTTGGGTGGCATTGACTGTAAAGGGCTTTTCGCACAGCACGGCTTTCTGTTTCTGCAGGCAGAGGCGGGTCTGTTCGTAATGCAGGGTGTGCGGCGTTGCAATATAAATCAGATCGATGTCCGGATCATTGGCCAGTGCTTCACATGAATCGTAAGTTTTGGTGAAATGCCATTTTTCGGCAAAGGCTCTGACGCGCTCCGCATTTCTTGAGGTGACGGCATAGCAGACCATATTGGGAAGTGCATTGATGGTCTGGGCCATTTTGTCGGCAATGGAGCCGCATCCGATAAATCCTATTTTCTTTGTTTTCATAATGGTTGTGTTGATTTATGATTTTTGTTGCAGAGGGCGGATTATCAGACTGGTTGATGATTGCCTTCCGCTTTTTCTTAGTCTGTCATTTTTTGTAATCGGATGATTTTCGTTACATGGTAGGTTCCGTCATATTCGGCAGCAAATCCTTCGTCGGATTTTCCGACATCGATGACTTCGAGCTCGGCTTGAATGGGAATGCCATTTTTTATACCACCAGTGATTTGGTCGTATTCCTGACTCAAGCGTCCGGTTTTGTCAATTATCCAGTAGTCCAGACTGTCGTTTTCGGGACGGAATGAGCGTACTTCGTGTCCAATAATTAATGTTCCGGTGCGTCTGCATGACTGTTGCTCGGCAGAGTCCGGTCCGGACGGTTTACTGTGGCAGGCCGCAAGGGTCAGGTTTCCGAATAGTGCGGCATAGAATAAAACATTTTTTTTCATCATAAAGGTTGTTTAATTTGTGATTATATAGCGGTGTGCTTCCTGATAAGAAAGCGCATCAGTAAAGGTATATTGTGCAACTGGAAGAGCGCCCTTATTTTGTCCATACCGGTTAGTTGTCGAGCAGGTATTCCTTTCGGAACATTTCGACAAAAAGCAAAAACAGGGAGACTAACAGCGGACCGAAAATGACACCCATGAAACCGAAAAGCGGCAGACCGGCAACGACACCAAAAATGGTGATGAGCGGGTGGGTGTCGGCCATCTTCTTTTGTAGAATGAAGCGGATCAGATTGTCGCACTGAGAAATGATGATACCGCCGTAGCCCAAAAGAATCAGGGCATTCACCCAGTCGCCCATAATAAACAGATAGACGGTAATGGGCAGCCAGACCAGAGCGGTTCCTACTAACGGGATAACCGAGGCAAAGGCTGTCAATAAGGCGGCTAAAAAGGGATTGGGCGCACCTACCAGCAAATAACCTCCCAAAGCGATAGTTCCTTGAATAAGAGCCAGAAGCGGGATGCCAATGGCATTGGAACGCACGATCAGGCGGATCTGGGTCAGGACATCCTTCTTGTTTTCTTCCTTGAAAGGAAGCAGGGTAGCGATGTAGCTTTCCATTTTCTCTCCGCCACTTAACATGAAATACAGCAGCATGACGGCTACAACGATGTTCACAAAGAAATCACTTACGCCATACATGAGCGATTGTCCCCAGACAGGAATCTGGGCGGCCAAATATGTGAGGGTGTTTTCGGACAGCAGGTCAAACCCGGTCCGTTCCTTGATCTGACGGATGACGTGGACTATGGGTGTAATGATTTCTTTAGGATTCAGATTCATATTGACAATCTCGTTGACAAACAGCCAGCTTATTAACGATATGGGAATGAGAATAAAAAGAACGGTCATGATAGTCATAATCCATACAGCTGCAGTTGGTTTGATACGCTTTCTCAGACGGTAAGTCGGGCGGCGTAACAAGACAAACAAGGTGAATGCACCGAGAATGCCGTTTGTGAACGGTCGGGCCTGTTGCAGCAGAATCAGTCCCATGATGATGATGAATATGATGAGTGAATATTTCCAATATAGTTCTTTCATGACAGCTATTTATTCGCTTAGGGGGTTAGACCCGGTAAAAATACATAATAAAAGCATAGATTATGATCTATGCTGTGTGTTTTTTATGTTTTTCGACGAATAAGCTTTAGAAAAACGGAAAAAACGCCAAAAAACATGTATTTTTGGCTTGATAAAAATAAAAATTATCTTTTAAAAGAATGTGCTAAAATGAATCATGAGGAAGTAGGCGAAATGCTTCGGGCACATGCAGAGGAAAAATACGCTGTATTTGCCAAGTCGCTTTTGCCGGATTTGAGCAGGAAGATGTTAGGGGTGCGCATTCCAGTCTTGCGGAAAATAGCACGGAAGATTGTGCAACAGGACTGGCGAGTCTGGCTCGACGGAGCGTCGGATGATACTTTTGAGGAAGTGTTGCTGCAAGGATTGGTTCTCGGTACAGCCCGGATGCCTTATGTTGAGGCCATGGAGCGGATGCAGGTTTACGTGCAAAAAATCGATAATTGGTCGTTGTGCGATTCTGCTTGCAATTCGTTTGGCTTTGTGCGCGAGCATCCTGATGAATCCTGGAATTTGTTGTTGTCTTATTGTTATTCCGGTGTTGAATATCAGCAACGTTTTGGAGTGGTGATGTTCTTGTGTCATTTTCTGACGGCCGATTATAAAGACCGCCTGTTGGCCGTTCTGGCTAAGGTTTGTCCGGTTGGCTATTATGACCGGATGGCGGTGGCTTGGGCTGTTTCGGCATCTTATGTGAAATTTCCGAAAGAGACTGAAGCACTGCTGGCTTCAAGGACTTTGGACAATGAGACATGTCGGAAGGCCGTTCAAAAAATAAACGAATCACGCTGTATCAGTCTGGAGGATAAAAAACGCTGTCGTCTGTATTGTAAATGACGGACCAGATCCTGAAAAAGAAACAACACCCAGAACATGCAGAAGAAGCAGACTCCTTCTATGGCATAATCCATTCCTAAAGGAGCAAAGGGAATCGTGCATACCGAGAACAAAAGGCAATAGGAAATTAGTTTCTGCTGACGGATAATGTGAAGCAGACGTCGGCGCCGGCTTTTGCTTAATGTGTAATAGGCGGTAAGCCAGGTTGCGAAGAAGAACACTTTGGTATCCCACAATTGCGACAAGCCGCTGGCCGTTTGCAGGGAAATGTTTTTCAGATCGCTTATGGACGTCATCTGGAAATGGGACGAATGGAGCAGAGCTAATGTGGTTCCAAGGGCAAAACCGATTACCATGGGCCAGCAAGCCAGACGGAAAAACTGTTGCCGCTGGGTGTAGGACAACAGGAGAAAACTGAGACAAAGAGGGATGGTGATTCCGTCGTGCGTATAGCTGCAGAATATGCCCATTAGCAACATGAGAAAATAACCGCGTTTGAAATCCTTTGTCGAAATACGGGTATATTGGGAAATGAAGAAGGGTACGATGCATATGGAAAAGAGTTCCAATACGGCTTCTTCGTCACGCAAAAAGAATTTGGAGGAACCGGGACAGAATAATAAGGTAAATATGGCTGTACCTAAAATACTGGTTGCTCGATGGTTGGAACGAGCTATGTGTGCAACCAGAAAAACAAGCAGGGTGACCAGTAGGGCACAGAGCGGATTGATGAGCTCTGGCTGCCAGATGTAGCCGCCAGGTTTATGAAGCAGGGATAAGGTGAGCAGCATCGCTGCAAAAATACCCCCGTAGCATAATATCAGAGTTATTTTGTTTTTCATGAAGCACTTTTATTTTTGCAAAAATAGCGATAAAATTCTATTTTTGCGTGATTTTGTCATGTAATGTCCGGTTTCGATATGGAGAAAAGTAAGCTGATTATTATTTTCATTATTTGTGTCCTTTGGGGAAATGCTGGAGGAAAGGTGTACGGAAGCTGTATTTCATTGCGACCTGTCACTTTTGAGCAGGTCTATCTGGAAGAGTTCTTTTGGTATTACCAGTCTGAGGACCAGTTGAAGAAAACAATTCCGGCCGTATGGTCAAAATTAGTGCAGGACGGTTTATGGGATCGACGGCAGCGTTCTTCGGAGTTGAACGATGTGGATTTCTATCGTGTGGTAGAAAATATGTCCTATATTAATTTTTTCAAGAAGGATTCTTTGTTGGGACTGAGGTTGGACAGTGCGGTTGCTCTGATCCGGAAAAGGGTGGACCGGAACGGGAGAATGGATCAAATTTATCAAAAGAGTCGGAAACCGGCATCAGTGAGGGCCACTCAGGCGGCCTTTTGCCGGATGGCTATGGCGCATTGCCGGGCAACGGGAGACCGTTGTTTGCTGGAACTGGCCATGTGCATGGCAGATAATATATATAATAAGGTAAAAAAAACAGGTCGGATTCCGGATGAACTGGACGCTCCGGAATGGGGTATCGCTTTTTGCGATTTATATCGAATGACGGGAATAACGGATTATCTGACTTTGGCTTCCCGATGGGTCAAGGCTCATCAGCCGTTTGTTGATCCGGATTCCATTCATGGATATGTTTATGCGGCAATGACGGATGTTGCGGCTTTGTCCGGAGATACCTTATTATTGCAGCAGGTCCATCAACAATGGGTGGAAACCGTACGGCGCAACATGCGAATAACAGGCGGTTTTGAACCGGACCGGAGCTTTCAGGGGACATTGTCGGCATTGGAATGGAGCTTCCGCCTTTATTTGGCGACCCGGGATATACGTTGCTTTGAAGTGAGTGAACGAATCTGGTATAATGAACTGCGGGCTGGAATATCTATGGATGGTTTATGTTTTGCGCATACTGTCAGATTGTCAGGAGATCGGTCGACCGTTGCCCGTTATCCCTTGTCCGAAGGGTATCATTACGCTATTTTGCTTTCATCGGCGTTTGCCAAGTTTGCCGATATGATTTATGCCACGGATGCCTGTCGGGATATTTATATCGCACAATATGTGCGTGGGGCTGTTCAGGTGAAG
>artificially_reared_2__coassemble_534_pt1 | contig 19283 bp, 14 predicted proteins | sample artificially_reared_2__metabat2_low_PE_008 | metagenome-assembled genome bin artificially_reared_2 | reverse complement strand
ATGCGGAAATGGCTCAGGTCCGACACCACGGCCACCTCTTCACCCTGCGCCACCTGCGCCCCGATCTGCGTGTTGACAAACGTCAGCACCGCCCGCCGCGGCGAGCGGATGCGCGCATCCTCCAGCGTGCGCCGCGTCTCGGCCATCGACCGGCGGAAAATCTCCAGGTCGAGCTGCTTGATCTTCAGTTCCGTCTCGCGCGCCCGGCGCTCGTTGGCCACCTTCAGGCGCAGTTGCTCCAGCTCCATGCGGGCCGTGGTATAGTCCAGTTCGGCCTGACGCACCTGGTCGGCCGTCCCCGACCCCAGGCTGTCCAGATAGCGCTCGTTGCTCCAGTCCACCCGCATGCGGTCAAGCTTCATCTGGGCTATGCGGATCTGCATCTCCATATCGCTCAGATAAACGTGGTCGCCAGCCACCTGCTGTTCCAGCTGATAGCACTTCATCCGCTCCTCGTCCTGCAGCTTCCTGTAATCGTTCTCGATACTCTGCAGGTCGAGCCGCAAGAGCGGCGTGCCCACATCGACCGTGTCGCCCGCACGGGCATAAACCTCCATCACGCGCGATCCCACCGGCGACGTGATGCGCTCCTCGAAAGCCGGCACCACCTTGCCATAGGCGCTCACGCCCATCTCGATGGTGCCGCTATCCACGGTATAAAATACCAAAGACGTTTGCTTCACACCCGTCTGCAGCCGCCCCACCGTCCAGGCCACCGCCCCGACCACGACCGCCACCGCCGCGCTCACCCGGAGCGCCAGCCCGATCCGCCGGCGGCGGATCTCCTCTTTTGGAATGGTTCTATCCATAGCTTCATGTTGATTTTTTCCGATCCTTCTTTCGCCACCGTTGCAGGCACACGCCCTGCCCCGGCACCCTAAAACCGGCAAAGGCCGTGCCAGAACGGCAACACGCTGATATTCCGGATATTGAACACCTGCGTCGGTGTCCGGAAACGGACATGCCGTCCGCAGGCGCACACCCCCGACGAACCGACACACCCCCTCCCCCTGCCCCGCCTGCAGCCCTGCAGACACAATAAAGGCCGTCCCGGAACCCGCCGCAAGCGTACGTTCCAAAACGGTCCTCATTCCGTCAGCCGGCCGGCCCCGGGCGAGCTCCCTTCGTCCCTGCGCCCCGCCCCGACTATTCCTCGGAAATGCGCTTCAGGCCGCGCCTCCCCAACGCCACCCGGTAACGTTTGTAAAACACGCGCCCCTGATGCCGCACCTGCACCACGACCACCAGCTCATACCCCCGTTCGGCAGCCACCATCCGAAACCGCCCCTGCCCCAGACAGGCAGCCACGCACTCCCGCCGGTCGTCCATGCGGCGCAGCAGGCTCCCCATCCCGAACCTCAGCACCTCGTTTACCCCCGGAAAGCCATAGCATCCGCCGGACCTCAGGCGGCGCCCCAGCAGCACCATGCGGCGGCGGTAGAGCAGCACCGTCTCCGGCGGCTCGCCCCCGTCGCCTCCGGCCAGCGCCCGGCGCAGGAGGCGCACCCCGTGCGGGAGCCGCCCGCAGGCCACATAGTCGAATCCCTCCTTGCCCAGGCCGATGTAGCGCCCGCGCCGGTCGAGCTTCGTGCGGTAGTCGTAAAAACGGCTCCCCAGGCGGTTGGCAAACCAGTAGCGCAGCAGGTCCTTGATGCGGTCCTTCATCATGTAGCTCACCACGAGCGCCACAAACAGCGGCCGTGTGAAGTTGCCATACGTCTGCTGGAAAGAGAACGACACGAGCGTGGCAAACACCATGCTCAGCCCCGCCGCCACCATAAACGCCGCCTGGCGCGCCACAAACGTGTTGTTGCGCTTGCGGGAGTCCAGATACAAGTCGCGCTCCACTTCACCGCGCAGCGCCGCCACCTCGTCCAGCCAGGCTCCGGCCTCCGAGGCTCCCGTCTCCGGCCCGGGCACATGCTGCCCCAGGGCTTCCCGGCGCGCCGTCTCACGGTCGAAATAATCTCCCAGCAACGCTTCGATCTGCCCCGCGCGGCGGGCAAAGCGCCCGCAAAGCTGCTGCGAGAGCCGGCCCAGATCATGCAAGGCCATAGCCCCCACATAACGGTCGGCCACCGAAGCCGCCCGAACCACGCTCCCGGGCAGCCGCCCGCCGTCTGGCCCCTCAAACCGGCTGCGCAACCGCCGCTGCACCTGCTCCAGGTCCGAAAGCGTCTCTCCAAGAAGGGAAAGAAGACGATCGGCATCGCGCTCCAGTTCCAGGGCACGCACCCGAGACCGCAAGGCACTGCGCACCACACAAGCCAACATTTTCAGTTGATGTTCCAGATCGGACGCCGCAGCTTCATCCCCGCCATCAACGACACGTCCGAAAGCCTCATTCAAAGCCGTAAAAGGGGGTGAATCGGGCTCCACCAGCTCATGAAGCCCATAAACAGGCGTCATCAGACGCACATACGAACGCACATCACGATAAAATTCTGTCTTGGAATAAGTTTTCGGATTGATATAAAGCGCGTCGGGCACGAACACCCACGTGTTCATCAAAAAATCACTTACAGGCGAACGGTCATCGTCGTGCGAATAGCCCACCTTGAACTCAAGGGTGAAGCGGTCGTGAATTTTAGCTTCGATATTTAACATAAGGAGCCCTCCGATAAGAATAAAAACTAATCCCGGATCAAAAACGGGAAACACACACAATATTCGGCCATAGCCTGGTCGTCGGTCGCGCCTACCTCCGAAGAAAAGCCGGCGCCGATTTTATAAAGTTTCCGGCTGTCGGCAGTATATTCCCGGGCGCAGCCTTTCTCCCCGGTCTGCCACAAGGCTTCTTCTGCCGTGCCGTCCGGCTTGAGCGCAAAAACAGAAATCTAATCAGCCGTCTCCGGCACGAACCGCCGACGACTGTCCGCGCCCTTGAACACGAAACAGTTCCTTCCGCCCCGGATAATCCTTCTCCAGAGAGCAGATTCTTGCCAAAAGGGCGCGGACAGCTCAGAAAGCAAATACTTCCTTCATGGGTCAGACTATAGATCAGGTCGGTTTTGTCTACACGCACATAACCTTCTTCCATAATACGGTCAAAGCTCTGAATACCTACCGGAATTTTCATAATTTTGCCTTTAATGATGTTCTTGCAAACATACAAAAAAATCTCTGGGATAACCTCGGGAACAGGAGAAATAACGCTAAATAACATAATTCCAATATTAATTATTGGTACCAGATGGAAACAACCGAACAACGTACACACAAAACACGGATCTAAAAAGAATTAATAACTTCGTTCATTTGTTGTTTTTGGTTTTCTTCTAATTGTCATCAATCAGTCCTGGAATTCCAATCACATTTTTCTGCTTATAGAAAGGCACATAGCAAATAATGCTGTCTGCTAATTTATCCCAACGTTTTCTAAGTAGTTTTTCTTTATACTTTCCAAATGGAGAGTGGTGAAAGCTAATTGCGACATGTTGGCAGTCCGTTAACTCAAATGCTGCATCCCACGTGCTGTTAGCAAACAGTCTATTGTTCGCATTGAAGTAGTCGGGATAGAAATAATTGAATAATATAATCTTCACATTCGTTTCCCCTAACTTGTTTGCAATATGATAACCTTGTGTCGCTTCAACGTATGCTTCCGGGCTCCTTCTTACCTTTTTGATTTTAATGGCATGGGGAATGTTTGTTATAATCAATGCTTTGCGACGACCGTTCTTTAATAGTTGCTGATGGTATAATCTCAGGAAATTATCAGCTAAAAACTTGTCTCTATGATGATTACACGATAATAGCTATATTCACTGCTTTCATAAGTAGCTTCTGCCTAATTCCAAGGACGGCCTGTCAGTCCCCACGTGATTTTTTTATCCGTTGGTAATGTACGGTTAATCATGTATAGGCCTTGATGAAAATTAGACCACGAAGTGCTTTTTATCAGTTGGGCATCTCGTTACGATGAGATGCCCAACTGATAAACACGAGATGCTCAACTGAAAATTAGCCCTAATCTTCCGAAACGACTGAAGACGATGTAGGACCGAATTCTTTCGGTTCAGATAAAGATAAAAACAGAAATAAGCGAGGTTTCATTTTTAAAATCGTATGTTTGCAATCTGAAAACTATAAACACACCTATCAAATGAAATCTCAAGAACACCCTTTCGCCCAATTCCATTTTTGCCCTAAATGCGGCTCAGCGGAATTTGAGATCCATAACGGAAAGTCACGCCACTGCCGTGCGTGCGGTTTTACCTATTATTTCAATCCGAGTGCTGCTACTGTCGGACTCATCGTCAACGAGCGCCACGAACTTTTAGTATGCCGTCGAGCCAAAGATCCTGCCAAAGGCACGCTCGATCTGCCTGGCGGATTCTGTGACTGCTTTGAAACAGGCGAAGAAGGCGTTATCCGGGAAATCAAGGAAGAAACCGGATTGGATGTCTGCCGCACAGAGTATCTGTTCTCTCTGCCCAATACTTACCTCTATTCCGGATTTCTGGTCCACACGCTCGACCTTTTCTTCCGGTGCGACATCAATAGGGACGAACAGCCGCACGGTATGGACGATGTGGCCGAAACACACTGGATCGCTATCGACCGGCTAAACCCCGAAGACTTCGGTCTGGCATCGGTACGCCAATGTATCCGTAAGATTTTAGATGAAAAAATACTCTGAAAAACAGCCCATAACCCGTTCAAGACTGCAACAAGGTAAAAAAAACGCTAATATATAAGGTGTATAATACTTTTTTTCCTACTTTTGCGCACAAAATACTCTAAACCCCATTTGACGATGCAAAAGAATCTGGTTATCGTGGAGTCTCCGGCTAAGGCCAAAACCATTGAAAAATTTTTAGGAAAGGACTACAAAGTACTTTCGAGCTACGGACATATCCGCGACCTAAAGAAAAAAGAATTCAGTATCAATACCGAAAACTTCACGCCCAAGTATGAGATACCTGCCGAAAAGACCAAATTAGTCAACGAACTGAAAGAACAGGCCGACCAGGCAGAAACCGTATGGCTCGCATCCGATGAGGACCGCGAAGGAGAAGCTATTTCCTGGCATCTGTATGAAGTGCTTCATCTAAGTCCGGAAAAAACGAAACGCATCGTATTTCATGAAATTACCAAACCAGCCATTCTTTCGGCCATCCAGCATCCGCGCAATATTGACCTCAATCTGGTCAACGCCCAGCAGGCACGCCGGGTGCTCGACCGCGTGGTAGGTTTCAAACTCTCGCCGATACTCTGGAAAAAAGTCAAACCGGCACTCTCGGCAGGCCGCGTCCAAAGTGTCGCCGTGCGGCTTATCGTGGAAAAAGAACGTGAGGTACAGCATTTCAAAAGCGAGGCCTATTACCGTATCAGTGCTTTGTTTCAGGTACCGGGTAAGGACAGCGAAGTAAAAGCCGAGCTGAACCAGCGCTTCAAGACCATTACGGAAGCCGAAAGTTTTCTGCAAGCCTGCAAGGAAGCCACATTCCAGATCGACGACATCACGACGCGCCCACTAAAACGATTTCCCGCAGCTCCTTTTACGACATCAACACTGCAACAGGAAGCCGCCCATAAATTAGGATTCACGGTAGCCCAGACCATGATGCTGGCCCAAAAGCTCTATGAGTCCGGACGCATCACTTACATGCGTACCGACTCCGTAAACCTGTCGTCGCTCTGCATCAACGCCTGCGTGCAGGCCATTACCGACATGATGGGACCGGAATATGTTAAAAGCCGACAGTTCCAGACCAAATCCAAAGGTGCTCAGGAAGCTCACGAAGCAATCCGTCCGACTTATATGGACCAGACACAAATCGAAGGGACACCTCAGGAGAAGCGACTCTATGATCTGATCTGGAAACGCACCATCGCCTCACAAATGGCAGATGCAGAAATAGAAAAGACCACAGCCACAATCAGCATCAGCGGACAAACGGCACAGTTCATCGCCACAGGCGAAGTGATCAAATTTGACGGATTTCTGAAAGTATACCGCGAAAGCCACGAAGAAGATCAGGAACAGGACGAAGAAAGCAATCTGCTCCCCCCTCTGAATGCCGGCATGACTCTGAACCGCAAAGAAGTGATTGCCACAGAACGTTTCACCCAACACCCACCGCGCTTCAATGAAGCCAGTCTGGTAAAAAAATTAGAGGAGTTAGGGATCGGACGCCCGTCAACGTATGCTCCGACTATCAGCACCATTCAGCAACGGGAATATGTGACCAAAGGCGACAAGCCGGGAGAAGAACACGATCAGATCACTCTGACCCTGACGGGCGACATCATAAAAAAGACCCAGAAGAAGATTACCATCGGCGCTGAGCGTGGCAAACTGATTCCGACAGATACAGGTATTGTCGTTAATGATTTCCTGCTCCAATACTTCCCCGAAATCATGGACTATAACTTCACGGCCGAAATCGAAAAGAAATTTGACGAAGTGGCCGAAGGAAAAACGGAATGGACAGACCTGATGAAACATTTCTATTCCGATTTTGAGCCACTCGTGGAAAAAACCATGAACATCAAGTCGGACCACAAAGTGGGCGAACGGGAATTAGGTACAGATCCTCAAAGCGGCAAACCGGTATTCGTCAAGATCGGACGGTTCGGACCAGTTGCGCAGATAGGAGCTGCCGACGACGACGAAAAACCTAAGTTCGCTCAGCTGAAGAAAGATCAGAGCATCGAGACCATTACCCTCGACGAGGCGCTTGATCTCTTCAAGCTGCCTCGCACCTTAGGAGATTTTGAGGGCAAAACCGTAACTATCGGCACCGGACGTTTCGGACCATACGTGCTGCACGACAAGAAATTTGTCTCCCTGCCCAATACCTTCGACCCGATGACCGTCACACTCGACGAAGCCATCGAACTGATCCGCGAAAAACGACAGGCTGAATTAGACCGTCATCTGAAAACCTTCGACGAAGACCCCGACCTGGAAGTGCTCAACGGACGCTATGGTCCCTATCTGGCCTACAAAGGAACGAATTACCGTCTGCCCAAACCTTTGGCCGAAAAAGCCAAGGAACTGACCTTCGACGAATGTATGGCAGTGATCCGCGAACAAGATGAGAAACCGGCCAAACCGGCTCGCAGCAAACGAACCTACAACAAGAAAAAATGATCCGGATTATCTTAATCGGCTATATGGGTGCCGGCAAGACAACATTGGGAAAGGCACTGGCTCAGGAACTGAAGCTGCAGTTTTACGATCTGGACTGGTATATCGAAGAACGTTTCCACAAAACTGTCGCACAGATTTTTGCAGAACGGGGTGAAGACGGATTTCGCGAAATAGAACAGAACATGCTCCACGAAGCGGCCGAATTCGAAAATGTGGTCCTTGCCTGCGGTGGCGGGACGCCCTGCTTCTTCGACAACATGGACTACATGAACCGCCAGGCAAAAACCGTCTACCTGAAAGCTACCCCGGACATTCTGATCCGACATCTGAGAATGGGCAAAACGGAAAGACCGCTTCTGAAAGGCAAAAACGATGAAGAACTATTGCAATACATCACTTCATCGCTCCAAACAAGAACGCCTTATTACAGCCGGGCGCATTATACCTTCGACGTTAATTTATTAAATAATTCCGAGCATATCAAGGACGCAGTCCGATCACTAAAAGAACTATTAAACATCAAGTCAGAATGAGAAAATGGCGTATTGAAGATTCCGAAGAACTCTACAACATAAATGGTTGGGGCGTCAATTACTTCGGCATCAATGAAAAAGGAAACGTTTACGTGACTCCTCGCAAAAACAGTGTCCAGGTGGACTTAAAAGAATTGGTTGACGAACTGGCACTGCGCGATGTCGGCGTCCCGGTCCTGATTCGCTTTCCCGATATTCTGGACAATCGGATCGAAAAAACAAGTACCTGCTTTGAGAAAGCCGCCCAGGAATATGATTTCAAGGGTGAAAACTTCATTATCTATCCGATCAAGGTCAACCAGATGCGCCCGGTTGTCGAAGAAATCATCAGTCACGGCAAAAAGTTCAACCTCGGACTGGAGGCGGGCTCAAAACCGGAACTGCATGCAGTCATAGCAGTCAACACCGATTCGGATTCTCCCATCATCTGCAATGGCTACAAAGACCAGAACTATATCGAACTGGCACTTCTGGCCCAGAAAATGGGTAAACGCATCTTTCTTGTTGTAGAAAAGCTCAACGAACTGAATATCATAGCCAGCACGTCCAAAAAACTGAACGTGCGTCCGAACATCGGCATCCGCATCAAACTGGCCTCATCGGGCAGCGGAAAATGGGAAGAAAGCGGAGGCGACGCCAGCAAATTCGGCCTGACATCAAGCGAACTGCTTGAAGCTCTTGACTTCTTAGAAAGAAACGATCTGAAAGACTGCCTGAAACTGATCCACTTTCACATCGGAAGCCAGATTACGAAAATCCGGCGCATTCAGACTGCTCTTCGCGAAGCTTCCCAATTTTATATTCAACTGCATAAAATGGGGTACGACGTAGAGTTTGTTGACTGCGGCGGCGGTTTAGGTGTAGATTACGACGGAACACGCTCCAGCAACAGCGAAAGTTCCGTAAACTACAGCATTCAGGAATATGTGAACGACTGTGTCTATACGTTTGTCGATGCCGCCAACAAAAACGGCATCCGCCATCCTAATCTGATCACGGAAAGCGGCCGTTCCTTAGCTGCCCATCATTCGGTACTGATCATGCAGGTACTCGAAACGGCATCTCTGCCCCGCATGGATGAAAACTGGGAACCGGCTCCCGACGCTCATCAGCTGGTCAAAGACATGTATGAAATCTGGGACCACCTGAATCCGCGCACGCTGCTGGAAGACTGGCACGACGCCCAGCAAATCCGCGAAGAATCGCTCGACTTGTTCAGTCATGGCATTGTAGACCTGCGCACACGGGCCGATATAGAGAGCATGTACTGGAGCGTCACCCGTGAAGTGAACATGCTCGCCCAGAGTCAGAAGCACATTCCTGAGGAACTATGGTCGCTCGACAAGCTTTTAGCCGACAAATATTTCTGCAATTTCTCCCTATTCCAGAGTTTACCCGACTCCTGGGCCATCGACCAGCTGTTCCCGATCATGCCCATCCAGCGGCTGAACGAACGGCCGGACCGTCAGGCCACCATTCAGGACATCACTTGCGACTCCGACGGCAAAATAGCCAATTTCGTGACCAACAGCCATATCTCGCACAGCCTGCCGGTACATTCCCTGAACAACCGGGAACCTTATTATATTGCCGTATTCCTGGTGGGGGCCTATCAGGAGATTCTCGGCGACATGCACAATCTGTTCGGCGACACAAATGCCGTCCACGTCACCGTAAATGACAAAGGCTACACCATCAACAAAACTATCGACGGAGAAACCGTGGCCGAAGTTTTAGAATACGTCCAGTATGAACCCAAGAAATTAGTCCGACGACTGGAAACCTGGGTATCCAAATCCATACAGGAAGGTATTATCAGTTTAGAAGAAGGAAAAGAATTCCTGAACAATTACCGCTCAGGACTTTATGGATACACCTATTTAGAATAAACAACCGATTCCGGTACTGATTGAAAACAGTACCGGAATCATGATGATATGAAAAAAGACTATGACAAAAACAAAACTGACTGTCATCAAAGTCGGAGGCAAGATTGTTGAGGAAGAGGATTCGTTAAAACAACTGCTTCACGACTTTGCTCAAATAGAAGGTCCTAAGATTCTGGTTCACGGAGGAGGTCGGTCGGCTACAAAAATTGCAGCTGCATTAGGCATCGAAAGCCGAATGGTAGACGGACGGCGCATTACTGATGCCGCCATGCTCAACGTGGTTACCATGGTTTATGGCGGACTGGTAAACAAGCACATAGTAGCAGGACTTCAGGCACAGGGAATCAATGCTCTCGGCCTGACAGGAGCCGACATGAACATCATCCGGTCACACAAACGTCCGGTTCAGGATATCGACTATGGATTTGTAGGCGATATAGAAAAGGTTGACGGAAGCATGCTCTCTCACCTGATCAGTGCGGGCATCATTCCCGTTCTGGCTCCCCTGACCCACGACGGCAAAGGCTACCTGCTCAACACGAATGCCGACACCATAGCGGGCGAAACAGCAAAGGCCCTTGCGGCATTCTACGACGTCACGTTGATGTATTGCTTCGAAAAGAAAGGAGTTCTGAGCAATCCGGAAGATGAAGAAAGTGTCATCGCGCACATCACGGAAACCGATTTTCGACGCTACGTCAGCGAGGGGATTATTCAAGGAGGCATGATACCCAAACTGGAAAATGCATTTCAGGCGATCCATGCAGGTGTGGGTCGTGTTGTCATCACTGCAGCATCGGCCATCACCGGAAATCAAGGTACCCTTATCGAAAAATAATTCAGAAAACGACAGAACAAACTATCTGATTGCTTGTACTTTAAGTCACCTTCGTTTTTTTCTCATAAAAAAATAGCACAAGACGTGTAACTTTTTGCCCACAAAACCGTCTTTATTTCAGTAAGAGATGAAAGAAATCAGTTTTCGTAACGATATTCTACCATTAAAGGAGAAACTCTTCCGGACAGCCCTACGAATCACTCTCGATTCGGCAGAAGCGGAAGACGTCGTTCAAGACACACTGATCCGCGTGTGGGACAAAAGAGAAGAATGGTCCGGCATCACTTCCATGGAGGCCTATTGTCAGGCTATCTGCCGCAATTTAGCCATCGACCGGAGTGAACGGGCAGGAACCGATTACACGGAACTCAATGAAAACCTGCACACACTGACCGACATCTCTACACCTTCCGAACGACTGGAACAACGGGAAAGCCTGAAACTGGCCCAACGTCTTCTGGAAGAATTACCCGAAAAGCAACGCCAGATCATGGAACTTCGGGAAATGGAAGGAAAAAGCTATCAGGAAATTGCCATGCTGTTAGATATCAGTGAGGCTCAGGTGAAGGTCAATCTATTCCGGGCACGGCAAAGGATCAAGAAAAAGTATTCAGAAATCAACCAATATGGACTATAAGTACATCGAACAACTGCTCGAACGCTATTGGAACTGCGAAACCAATGTGGAAGAAGAAGCCATCCTGCGCGCTTTCTTTGCCCAAAAGGAGATTCCAGCCCATCTGGCACGCTACCAAAGCCTGTTCCGATATGAACAGATGCTGAAAGGAGCCAAACTGAGCGACGACTTCGATCAGAAAGTTCTGGCAGCAACCGAAAAACGGGACACACCGGTCAAGGCACGCCATATCTCCTTCACCCAAAGGTTGATGCCTCTGTACAAAAGCGCAGCTGTTATTGCCGTGATTCTCACCTTAGGCAATGCCGCACAGCAATCCGTAGGCAACAGAGCCGCACAAGATGCCGTTTCAGACTACAACTACGAATCTTATCAGGACACCTATAATGATCCGGAAGTAGCTTACAGCCAAATCTCTACGGCGCTTAAGATGATCTCGGAGACGCTGACCGACAGTGTCCGAATGGATTCTGTGGAACAAGAAGCAGCGAGAAACCAAACAACAGCACGCATGCGGCCATGAAAGAAAAACTGATCTGCCTGACGATCCTGATGCTCAGCACGACAATCGGCATAAAAGGGCAAGATTTCGCCTCGCGCTTTATGCACGAAGTAAGCAAAGATAAAAGTATCCGCTGTGAAACCATCAGTCCGAGAATGCTCGAAACACTGATGAAAACAGACGATAAAGAAGAAAGCGAAGAAACCAAAGAAACAAAATCGCTCATCTCAAAACTAAAAAGCGTTCGCATCATCCATGCGCCCAGACACAGCGGAACCTATTTCCAAAAAGCTGAGACGTTGCTGGACAAGAACAAGAACCGCTTCACGGAAGCTATGGACGAGTGCAACGATGAGAACAAAAAGATATTCCTGAGAAAGAAAGACGATATCATTCTGGAATTAGTCCTGTTGAATCTGGACACCCTGCAGAACAAACTGACCATCGTCAACCTGACCGGAGAAATGGATCATGAATTCATTCAGAAACTGGCTCAGGACGAAGGAATGGAAACCGATAAATGAACATTTTTTATGCTTTTTCTATAAACAAGTTAGTGCTTAATAAAACAAAAACGAAACTGTGAAGTTTCAATTCTCTCAAATTTTTTCATAACATACTAACGACGAAAAAGGCTGCCTGGACAGGTGGCCTTTTTTGTTTGCCATACCTCAAAATCCCGTACGGCCGCATGCTTCGCCGAGATCTTACCAGACACAAAAGAACCGAGCCATAAAAAAGTTGTCATAACAAGTTTTAAATGAACCTGATACCATCAAAAGAGATAAAAACGGTCCAAAAACACGGATAAAGAAAATTTTCAGGGCAAAAACAAGGATATATTATCCGAAAAAAGAGGTCATAAGTTTTTTTTCCTTATCTTTGTGACTATTATTTCATTACCTTCAAAAGCGAAAAGAGAACCAATCAATTTTACTAATTTATACCATAATGAGAAAAATCACTTTAAGTTTGATTCTTTGCTGCATGACGATGGGCTCATTTGCCCAGCAGCCATTAGGCGGCTTCCTTTATGGAACAGAAGCCCAGCCGGCGGGAACCGAATGGGAAGCACCGGAGAAACTGTCGCTGAATAAAGAACAGCCGCGTGCCTATTTCTTCTCGTTCGGCGACGTGGAAAGCGCCAAGAAAGTGCTTCCACAGCATAGTAAGTACTGGCAAAGCCTGGACGGACAGTGGAAATTCCACTGGGCACCGAATCCAAGCGAACGCCCGGAGAAATTCTATGAAACCGACTATGACGTAAGCGGATGGGACGACATTACGGTACCGTCCTGTTGGAACGTGGTCGGCATTCAGAAAGACGGTTCGCTGAAATACGGAGTGCCCATCTACTGCAACCAGCCGGTTATTTTCAAACACACGGTTGCCGTCGGCGACTGGAAAGGCGGTGTGATGCGCGAACCGAACAAAGACTGGACCACGTACAAGTACCGCAACGAGGTGGGTTCTTATCGCCGCACCTTCCATGTGGATGAAGACTGGAAAGACCGCGAAGTCTATATTAATTTCGACGGTGTCAACTCTTTCTTCTACATCTGGATCAACGGACAGTACGTAGGCTTCTCCAAGAACTCCCGAAATACGGCCACTTTCGACATTACCAAATATCTGGTGAAAGGCGAAAACACCGTAGCCGTAGAAGTTTACCGCAACTCAGACGGTTCGTTCCTTGAGGCACAGGACATGTACCGCCTTCCGGGTATCTTCCGCAACACGTATCTGACCGCGACCTCAAAAGTACAGATCCGCGACATGAAAATCAACACGGATCTGACCGACAACGGTGCTTCCGTAGAAGTGAAGGCCATGATGCGTAATCTGGACAAGAAGAAAATCAAGAATTATACGTTGCAGTACAGCGTGTATGAAAACAAGCTGTATTCCGACGACATCACAGGCCAGGTAGGCGAACCGGTCGTATCCGGCAAGTTTGAACTCGACAAGGGTGAAAATGCAACGATTGATACGAAGTTTGAAATTGCCGATGCCAAACTCTGGTCGGCCGAGAAGCCAAACCGCTATACACTGGTAGCCGAGCTGAAAGACAAGAAAGGACGCACGGTCGATATAATCTCTTCTTACTTCGGTATCTGCAAGGTGGAAATCCGCGACACAGAAGCTAAGGATGATGAATTCGGACTGGCCGGACGATACTTCTACGTCAACAACAAGCCGGTGAAACTGAAAGGTGTAAACCGTCAGGAAATCAATCCGAACACGGGAAACACGATTACTCCGGAACAGATGGAAGAGGAAATCATGATCATGAAACGCGGCAACATCAACCATGTGCGCAATTCACACTATTCCTGCTATCCTTACTGGTATTATCTGTGTGACAAGTACGGAATCTATCTGGAAGACGAAGCCAATCTGGAAAGCCACGAATACTACTACGGCGAAGCTTCGCTTTCTCATGTTCCGGAATTCAGGGATGCCCATGTGGCCCGCGTTATGGAACTGGTACACGCCCACGTGAACCATCCGTCCATCGTGATCTGGTCTCTGGGTAACGAGGCCGGACCTGGTGAGAACTTCAAGGCTGCATACAACGCGATCAAAGCCTATGACACGAGCCGTCCCGTACAGTACGAGCGCAACAACGACATTGTGGACATGGGTTCCAACCAGTATCCTTCCATTGCCTGGACACGTGAGGCCGTGAAAGGAAAATACAACATGAAATATCCGTTCCACATCTCCGAATATGCACACTCCATGGGTAATGCCGGCGGTAATCTGGAAGATTACTGGGAGGCCATCGAGTCGACCAACTTCTTCTGTGGTGCAGCCATCTGGGACTGGGTCGACCAGTCGCTTTACAACTACGACAAGACAACCGGCACCAAATATCTGGCTTATGGCGGCGACTTCGGCGAAAAGCCTAACGACGGTATGTTCTGTATGAACGGAATCCTGTTCCCGGGTCACAAGCCGAAACCCGAATATTATGAAGTGAAGAAAGTCTATCAGAATGTGGGCGTTAAAGCCATCGACATCACCAAAGGCCAGATCGAAGTGTTCAACAAGAACTATTTCGAGCCGATGACGGATGTGGAAATGGTCTGGTCGCTTTGGAAAGACGGAAAGAAGATTCAGGAAAGCAATGCTTTCAAGGGCCCGCGCAACATTCTCGGACCACGCGAAAAAGGCAACTATACCATTCCTTTCGATTACAGCAAACTGGATGCCAACAGCGAATATTTCGTGAAGGTACAGTTCCTGCTGGGCAAGGACATGCCATGGGCCAAGAAAGGCTACGTGCAGATGGAAGAGCAACTTCCGGTTAAGCATGCAGATCAGTTTGCCAGCATCAAGGACGTTGCCAAGGGCGACAAGCTTTCTCTGACACAAACCAAAGAGAAAAGCCTGGTAAAAGGAAACGGATTCTCAGTAATCTTCAACAATGCAACCGGAACCATCAACAGCCTGCAATATGGCAACAAGGTGATTTTCGCTGATGGCAACGGTCCTAAGCTGGACGCTTTCCGGGCCATGACCGACAACGACAACTGGGCTTATTCCAGCTGGTTTGCCAAAGGACTGAATAACCTGCAGCACAAGGTCCTCGATTCAAAGGTTTACACCAAAGAGGACGGTACCGTCATTTTAGCCTATACCGTAGAGTCTCAGGCTCCTTATGGACAGAACATCCGCGATTTGGGAATCAGTTCCGGACATTATCAGATTACCAAGGGCAAAGACTTCGGTCCGGACGATTTCAAGTTTACGACCAACCAGATCTGGACCGTTTATCCCGACGGCTCCATCGAACTGGAAGCGAACATCAACTCCAGCGAACCGAGCCTGAACCTGCCGCGCTTAGGATTCGTCATGAAGACTCCTACTGACCTCAAGAACTATACTTACTACGGACGCGGTCCGCAGAACAACTACAACGACCGCATGAACGGCGCTTTCGTGGAGCTCTACAACAGCACGGTACAAGACCAGTTCGTTTCATTCCCGAAACCACAGTCAATGGGTAACCGCGAAGATGTACGCTGGTGTGCCCTGACCGACGGTTCTGGCAACGGTGCTCAATTCATTTCAACATCCACGTTCTCAGCATCTGCCCTGCCCTGGTCGGCCATGCAAATGGTTGAGGCTCCGCATCCTTACCAGCTTCCGGAATCAGACGGCAACTACCTGCATCTGGATCTGAAAGTAATGGGACTGGGCGGTAACAGTTGCGGACAGGGTGGTCCGCTGGAAGAAGACCGCATCAAGGCCGGCAACCATTCCATGGGCTTCATCATCCGCCCGGTACAGAACGGTTACGACTTGAGCGAACGCGCCAAGGTTTCTGCTGCCGGCGATATGCCTTTAGGCGTTGCCCGCGACCGGGCCGGAATGGTCAGCATTTCTACCGAAAAGAAAGATGCCGTGATCTGCTATACGCTGAACGGCAACAAGAAAGTGCAGACTTACAGCGCGCCGATTAATATGCGTCAGGGCGGTACCATCACAGTATGGGAAAAGAGCAACGACAAACTGAAAACAACCATGAAGTTCGAAAAAATCGAAAGTGTTCCGGTTGAAGTGATGTATGCCAGCAGCGTCGAAAGCGGCAGCGGCGATGCCAGCCACTTAGTGGACAATGATCCCAACACCATCTGGCACACCATGTACTCCGTAACCGTAGCCAAATATCCCCACTGGGTAGATCTGGACTGCGGCGAAGAGAAGACTCTGAAAGGAATCACTTATCTGCCTCGTCAGGATGGTCCTAACGGCAACATCAAGAACTACCAGATTCAGGTCAGCAACGACGGCAAGAACTGGGGCGATGTTCTGATTAAAGGCACATTCGAGAACAACATGAAAGAAAAACGTGCTCTGTTCAACAAACCGGTCAAGGCACGCTACGTACGCTTTACCGCGCTAAGCTCACAAGACGGTCAGGATTTCGCTTCGGGTGCTGAACTCGGCGTACTGGCTGAATAAACAACATAGCATCAAAACACTTGCAGCCCACGCTGCAATCCAGAAAAAAAGGCTGTTTCCTATGTCGGCAACGACAGGAAACAGCCTTTTTTTATCCAAAATTCAAACGGGCAACACCCCGTTTTGTGATGGGCATCTCATCCAATTCCGATGCCCGCCTCGCAATCACGACACATGAGCATCATCTGCCCCCCCTTTTACAGCCGGAAAAAAAAGGAGTTCATCCATCTCCTAAGTATGCCCCTCGAATCCGGCTCTCTTCCATCAAGACAACCGTTGCCTCAAATAACGTTCGTAAAGCAGCACAAACACAACCAACAGAACCACCGAAAGCAGCATCAATCCACCGAAAAGCCAGGAGCCGGTCATATCGATCAGGCGGGCATCGGATCCCCACAACTGCCAGGTCAATACCCCGATCACATTATTCAGCACATGCATGAAACATGCCGACCAGAAATTACGCGTCCGCCAATAAACCCATCCGAACAACATTCCTAACAGCACCGCACCAGGTATCTGCGCCGGATTTCCATGAACAAGACCAAACAACAAAGCCGACACGGCAATGGCAGTCCAAGGCATCAGACCCTGCTGCAGCAAAGCCCGTTGGATACCAGCCCGAAAAACCGCCTCTTCGGCAAGAGGGCCAAGCAACATAAGCGCAAACAGCCCTAAGGGATGAGTCATCAATCTTTCAAAATGCTCCGCCATATCATCGGGAAGCCGGAACAATTCAGTCAGACCATTCACCCAGAATAAAGCCGGCAAAAGCATCAGTATGAAAAACAAAAAATCTTTCAAACGCAACGAACCGATTGAAAAATCACTCCGGCTGATCACGTTCATCAGATATAACGACACCAGTACCAGAGCATTCGACAAAAATAGCACAAGGGATAAAAACAGCGGACTGGACACCAGACCACCCTCAAGAGCAATCCACCCCTTAGCCTGCAGCAGCCCGCCCAACAGACCGGATACGGCCGACACTCCCAACTGAATGCCCAAAAAGAGTAGCAATATGATAATTGAACGTTTCATAAAAAGATTTTATACAATGCAATTAGACACCGGCCCCGTTTTGGAGTATTTCGGCCACTTCACGGGCATCACTCTTTAACTGCCGCACCAGTTCTCCCGTATTCCGGAAACGTCTCTCATCGCGCAAGCGCCGGACAAAAGAAACCCGAAGCTGCTGTCCATATAAATCGCCTTCAAAATCAAGAAGATGGACTTCTACCGAAAGCTGATGACCATTATCCATTGTCGGGCGCGTTCCGATATTCAACATACCGGCATACCGCTTTCCCGACGGAAGCGTTACCCAAACCGCGTAAACCCCGGCTTTGGGAATAAGCAGACAAGGATCTTCCGGCTGAATATTAGCTGTCGGAAAACCCAATTCATGCCCCAGATGAAATCCGTGAATCACCTTTCCCGACAATTCATAATAACGTTTCAGACAGCCTGCAGCCATTTCTACTTCACCTTCGAGCAATAAGCTGCGAATGACAGAGGAACTGACATGAACCCCACCCCATTCCAAAGCCCGGGCATGAACGATCTCAATTCCCAATTCCCGGCCATAACGGACATAATCGTCAAATGTCTCCTGCCCTCCATGACCGAAATGATGGTCATAGCCAATCACCAGAACCCGCACTTTCAGACGATCGCGCAAGATCTGGCGCATAAATTCATAAGCTGACAATGCAGCCAGTTCTGTGGTAAAATGAAGCAAGACACAAGCATCGACACCAGTTTGTTCCAACAGACGGCATTTGTCGGTCAGCGAAGAAAGCATGCGCGGACGGTATGCACTCTGCATCACCTGGCGGGGGTGCAGGTCAAAGGAAACCAACAGGGAATCCAAACCACGCTCATGGGCCAGACGCAAAACCTGCCCGATCAAAAACTGATGTCCACGATGCACGCCGTCGAAAAAACCAATAGTAGCCACACAGGGCCCGGTAGCCACCTTGTTCAAATCTCTTATCAATATCATGCAGAAAATCAATCATTAAAGAAACAACGGCATCCAGTCGTCCGCTTCGACCGGCGTAAAGGTATGCAGCCCTAAGTTACGGGCTGCCGCACAATTGGCCTCCAAATCATCGATAAAGATCGTTTCCGAAGGTATCAGCTGCTCCCGATCGAGCACGGTACGAAATATAGCAGCATCGGGCTTCTGCAAATGCAGCTCATAAGACAGATAAATATGATCAAAATAATCCTTGGCCGACAATCCCCTAACCGGAAACAGGTGCTGTTCGGAATATTCCCAATGGATGCTGTTGGTATTACTTAACAGAAACACCCGGTAACGACGGCGCAGACGTAATAAAGCCTCCAGACGCCGCTCCGGTATCCGCACCAGCATACTGTTCCAGACATCGGCAATCTGTGTGTCGGTAACATCCGGATTCAAACCGGCCAGTTCGCGCAACTGCCGATAAAAATCAAACTCCGTACACGTGCCCAGCTCCAGAGCCACAAACGGATCGCGGTTGAAGCGACTCCACGACTCTACATGCTGGACTCCAAGCCGGCTGAAGGCATCAAAAACAGCCTGTCGGTCCAAATCGACGAGAACGCCGCCAAAATCAAAAATAATATTCTTCCATGTACTTTCCATGATTCATTACTCTTCAAAAATCATCCCGGAATAAGTTATCCCCTGCAAATTTACAAATTTTTATTTGCATTATTCGACAAAATATATTAGTTTTGCAGTCGAATTCAAATGAAAATCCCTATCGGACTTGTAGCTCAGTTGGTTAGAGCAACAGACTCATAATCTGGAGGTCC
>artificially_reared_2__coassemble_508_pt1 | contig 19998 bp, 15 predicted proteins | sample artificially_reared_2__metabat2_low_PE_008 | metagenome-assembled genome bin artificially_reared_2 | reverse complement strand
TAAATATAATAATATTTGCATTCCTATAATTTTCACTCAGGATATTGAGTAATAATACAATTTAAGTAATTCGCATACATTGAAATCAGATTTAATCACATTTTTCATCAAACAAGTTATATAATACAGAACATATATACATGATTTACACCAAAATAAGATATAAAAACACAATATTATCAGTTTATAATGTCAATCATCACGACAAAAACATATATCATAAAAATACAAAATTAATTTATCTATTTTGTAATATTTAACTTAAAACAAAAACCATATATCTTGTTTGTTTTCGTAGAAGTTAATATTTTTGCATAAATGATCATTTGAAAAAGTCGTTATATTTTAATTTAAACAGTACATTTATGAAAAAGATCAATTTAATTCTCGGAGCCTCACTCATGCTGTTGGCCACTTCATGTAAAGTTCACATGGCAACATCTACAACAATGCCAATTGCTGCAGACATAACCAGTCAAAACACCGCCGATTTAGTCGTTCAACAGGAAAAGGTAAGTACCCAATATTTCCCGACAAGGCAGGAACGAAAAATGGGGCTCAAATTCATCAAACAAAATGCAGTAGCCGATTTACTTGAAAAGAACGGCAACGCAGATGTTCTCGTGCATCCTCAGTATACTGTTGAGAAAAAACAATATCTGCTTCGTTCAAAGATTCTGTCAGTAAAAGTCAGCGGATATCCGGCTTTCTTTAAAAACATAAAACCGGCAGAGCCACAAAAGTCTATTATCAACCAAGTCGTAAATAACTAATCATGAATAAGAGTCTATTGCTGTTAATCAGTGTAGCCCTACTCTCATCTTGTATGGTTACACAAAAAATGGCCGTAACCGCTCCTGTCGAAGATATTGGCGTACACCAATATCCTACCGTAGCAGACTTGGACGTTAAGCCTCAAAAGGTCAGCAAGACAGAGGAGTGGAATTTCGTGCCATTCAACATCGGCCAGCCCTCATTGGATAACAGGAAAAGCAATATGATTGCCGAAATGCTTGATGCCAACGGTGGCGACGTATTACTTGAACCTCATACGGTCTACACCAAGGAAATGTTTGGAAAACGTTCGCTCACTATTAGCGGTTTTGTAGCCTCATTCGACAATTTCAGAAAAGCTTCAGACGAAGATCTGAAAGCCCTTGAAGTTGGTTATAAAAATAGTGAGACCCCTGTTTATAATGTAGCTAAGAAACCACTTTTCGCCAACTTGAAGAAAGATGAAAAAGTCCGGAAACAAGGCAGCGAAAACCTCTTCAAGATTACGGTTGGATTTACCGGCAGCGGTTTGGTTCGCCATTATGCCAGCGAAGATCGTAAAATGGGTTACCTGTTGAACTTTGAGTATCAAAGATTGACCCCATCCAATTTTTACTACAACGCCAGTTTCGGATTTGCCAGCCGTGGATTCCACCTCGACTATTCAGAGATGATGTCACACGTCTTCAACATTATGCCGGTTGGCGTAGGCTACAATCTGCAACTAAACGATTCTTTTTCCCTATTTGCCAATTTAGGTTGGTACATGGACATTTCCATGGTTGATGACGGCAGTTATTCTTACAGCTGGAACAGCAGAGTGAGTGCAGCCGGCATATTCGACACAGGTTTTAAGTATGGCGTAGGTCTTAAGTATGGCAGATATTCTTTGGAACTCATGAATTACAGTGGTTTTATCGGAAGATTTTATGATAATAATAATTCCGAACATTATAAACAGAAAAGTCTGTCCTTAAGCCTTGGCGTTACATTCTAATAAAACAATCCCAGGGAAAATATGGGAACCATTTTAATCTGCCCCTAAAAGTTTGTCTAACTTTTGGGGGCATTATTTATATCATACAACCATATATCCCTTGATTTTTCTCATTTAATTCAACACAAAACACCGAAGTTTCTTTCTAACGCATCAAACTCCTCTTTTATCGCCCGCAGCACTTCGGAAACAGTTGCTTCGTCCTTGATTTTCCGATATTGATACAGAAAGTTGTTGCCATATTTATTAAAGTTACGATTTCGGGCATCCTTTCGTTTACGGACAGAAGCAGACTCGTCCAGACAAACCGACGGAAAGACTGCCGGAAGCTCATCAGTCTGCAAAAAGACAGGCACAGGATCTTTCAAGGCGCAAGTCCACTCCCAAGCCTCATGCACATTAGCTATCGGACGGTCAGTGATCCACTCGATGCAATGGCAATATTTATCCCCCTGAAGCTGAATGAGCAGAACAAAATCCTCATTGAATTTCATTTTAACCTCCAACAACCCCTGCCCATGCGTAAATCCATAATTGGTATAAACAGTCCGGTGATAGTCTGTATCGCGCTTGATACCATCCACATCCTGCCCCTCAACAACCCGATATTCCTCACGCAATAGCCTGTTCAGCTCCTCAAACAACTGCGAGTAACGGATTTTATCCTGTAAATCGCCCACGCGCAACTCCTGGCAAAACGCCTTTTCTTCCTGTGGCAAAAGGAACGGCTCGGAAGGTGCTGGCAACCAGCTTTGCGTCAACAGATGCAAACACTCAATGACCAGACAATAGTCATCAACCAGCTCCGCTGCATAAGGATGAGCAGAAAGCAAAGCCCTGTGCCGTTGCATCGCTTCGCTTAGCTGATGATATTGCCGTATTTTCCAGGAACTCTGCTCGATTGCTTCCTTATTCGGAAACTCTGTTGCCAGCGATAAAAGCATCAAATCTTCAGGCAGAATATTCTGTTTTCTGATAGCCTTTTCTTCGTATTCTTTCAATTGCTCTATCCGGGGCAGGCTTTTCACTTTATTCTCCAGGATGAACACGATGCGACCATCGGGAGCAAGCACGCAAAGGTCAAAATTTTCATATTCCCTTTTAAGGATAAAGCCGTCGGCCGGACAATTAAGCACACAGCCCATTTCCCGGAATACAGCCAAGAAGAAATCCGGATGCCATTCGCCCAGCCACCCCAGGAAATTACTGTGAAACAACTCCTTGGAAGACAAGGAGAGATGAAACAAAGGGGAAGATAAAAGCACTGATTTAATTTTTTCCTTTTCCATAGTATACTGTTTTTCTACAAAAACACTCGAAACATTACAATATGATAAAGGCGGTTTTTATCAAACCGCCTTTGCTGATTCCAGAATAAACCCAGGAATATCGTTTTGCATCTGCCAGACAACATTCATGGGACATTCGCCATGACTGGACTTAAAGTCCATCAGGCCCAAACAATAGTAACCATTCGTGTTGTTATACTCATCTGTCTTGGCATCACGCACAAAAAGAATAAATTTCCAACCGTTTTTAGCCTGATTAACGATGCGCTGTCCCTCATTACTGGTCACGCGGACTTTATTCATGGACTGCCAGTGGAAAAGCTGCTGCGAAATGGCATAGTCTTCATAAAGCGTGGACGGTGAATATTGTTTATCGGACTTATTCAAAGTAACAAATACCATAGCAAATTTGCGTTCCATGTTATACTGCGTTCCCAATACCTGCCATCTGCCAAGTTTGTTTTCCAACAGCAGATGAATCTCATCAGCTGAATAACAACCATACAATTCGATCTCGGCATCATCATCGATCTGAATCCATTTGGTAGTTTTACAAAGTTGCGATAAACGGTGTTCGACCAGAAATTCCAATTCTTCCCGAAACCAAGGTAAGGCAAAAGCTTCTGCCACAAGTTGCTCCGGACAATCTGCCTGTAATCCATAAGATTTATTGACTTTCTCTACATGGTCTAACCACACCGTATAATAAAACAGATTAAAAAATTTCCGTTCGCGGACAGAAGCATCGGCCCACAACACCATTTTTTGTTGCATCAACTTGAGCAAGAACGTGAGATAGTCATGACTGTTCGTGTGATACAAACGCGTCAGACCTCCCTCAAGCAACTTGACGTATTTGGATTGTTCATCAAACCCGTTTACGGCTAAACCAGCCTGTTGTTTCAGACGAGCCCAGGAACCAGGAGTTTTATAAATGTGCCGCCAGTCGAGATTAAAGTTGTCCAGGAAATTGCCTAAAGTCAGATCACGCCCTGTGTTCTGTGTAAAGCTTTTCACTTCACGACGTAAACGGGAAAGATTAAAGATGGCCTCTTTAATATTGGTCAGAATATACTCCTGAGCCTGCTTCTCCATCGTAATAGAACAACCACGCGGCAAGAAGGTAAAACCATTCTTTATTTCCTGAGTGACACTGCGCGTAGTGCGACCAACCAAAGCACGGAAACGACTTTCATAATTATAGTTCTGGTTAGCCTGAGCTACAAAATCGAGCACAGTGAGACAAGTCTTACCATCTGCCAGTCGCAAACCACGTCCTAACTGCTGTAGGAATACTGTGAGTGACTCTGTAGGACGAAGGAACAGCACGGTATCAATCTCCGGTATGTCAATACCTTCATTCAGAATATCGGCCACACACAAATAATTGATCTCTCCACGAGCCAGTTGCCCGGAGAAAGTATCGAGTTCGAAAGAGTTGCGTGATGTGACAGATTGCGTCCGATAACCATTCTCCCGAAACATTCGGGCCATATGCTCGGCATGCTCGATGGAACAACAGAAACACACGGCCTTACAGTCTTTCGGATCAGTCAGATAACGTTCCAAAGCATGCTGAATAATTCCAAAACGTTCTTTCAGATTACTCAGATAAGCCTGATTCAGGCTGGCGCGGTCATAAACATCACCCCGACAGGCAATACGACTCAAATCGACACTCTTGTCGGTGACACAGAAATAATCAAAGGGGGCAAGCAACTGCTGATCCAAAGCTTCCTGCAAACGGATTTCAGCAGCAAACCGGTTATCAAAATCGCCTTTAATCTCCTTACCGTCCATACGCTCAGGTGTAGCCGTCAAACCAACAAGAATACGAGGCTTAAGATGTTCAAAAATCTCCCGATAGCTACCGGCTGCACTATGATGCACCTCGTCAATCACCACATAGTCATAATAATCCTTTCCCATGCGGTCAATCGTGTCCCAATTATTATTTAAAGTCTGAATCGTGATAAACAGATGCTCCAGATTTCCTCGGCAACTGGGCATGATACGTCCAGTCCAAATCTCGCCGAAATTACCATCCACTAAAACACTGCGGAAAGTAGAACGGGCCTGTTTCAAAATTTTCTCGCGATGGACGATGAAAAGAAGACGAGCTCTACGTCCTTCTTCCTGAATCAGTTTCTTATTAAAATCTTTGAAATCAAAAGCAGTAATGGCTGTTTTACCGGTTCCGGTAGCAGCAATAATCAGATTTTTATAATGATTCCCCTGTTCACGTTCATACTGCAATTTTTCCAGTACTTTAATTTGATGGGTTTTACGCTCAAAACGGGTAACGTACTCCTGAGTTCCTTCATTAACGGGCTCCTGACGCCGTTCTCTCCAGATGGCTTCAGCAAAACGCTGCAGTGCTTCCTCGGAATCTATGGACTCAAAATCATCACTGTTCCAATAATTATCAAAGGTGGCCTGAGTTTTGTGAATAATATGCCGGTTCTCTACAGAGGTGACTCGTAAATTCCACTCTAACCCTTTGGTCAAAGCAGAACGGCTCATATTACTGGAACCAATATAAGCGGTATCAAAACTATTATTCCGGCTGAATATATAAGATTTGGCGTGCAGACGTTCCTGCTTGGTGTTAAATGAGGCCTTAATCTCTACCCGACCAAATTTTCTGAGTTCATAGAGCACTCGTATAGCTTTGGGATCAGTAGCACCCATATAGGTTGTGGTCAGCACACGCAAACGGGTATCACCCCGTCGGACAAACTCTTCAAGCTCATCATATAAAAGGCGCAATCCCTGAAACTTAATAAAAGAAACAATCAAGTCTATTTGATCGGCTGTCTGAATATCCCGACGGATTTCGTCGTCCATAGACAAATCATGCCCCCCGGTGAAAAGATTGCTTACACGATAACCTGAAACGGGATGATTTTTAGCCTTTTCTTCAAGCTGCAAATCAGTATAGCCAACCTTACTGTATATGCCGCGCAAAAATTGAAGTCTGGAAGCTTCGCTCAGCTGATCCTGCTCCGTTTCAATATCCTGGTCCCGCCATTCTTCTTCAATAAAACGCAAGATTCGGTTGACTACCTCCACCTGATTCGCAATGGTTTTCTTATTATCTTTATCGCGAAAATAGAATTTCAAAATACCAGACACAACCTCAGCCAAATAATCAGACAGCATTTTATACGACTCAGCGCTGTCAATATCTTCTTTCTGAATATAAAAATCAGACTGCATGTAATCATGCAGCCGTTCTTCTATTGCCTGACTGATCAGGGTTTCATATACTCCGGGCAAAATTTCCATGGTTTCATAGACAATATTGTGCATTACAAACATAATGATTCTACAGCAAAACACAAAAATTCAAACTGTTTTTATGATACTACTCACACTTACTTGTCGTTATTACACATTTTACCATCTGCAAATGCCCTTTCAAACAAATCATTCCCATTCTTACCTATCTCCCCCTAATTTTGCTCTCGGTAAGTTTACAAATACGGCAGATTCCGAAAAGCCGGATAGCGAAAAGAGTAGGAAAAATAATAAATTATTTTATATGAAAGCTATATTAAAAAATTTTCAGGACCAAAAAACAAAACAAGCTTTGGCGGAAAAGGCTCATGAAAGATTATATTTCTATCTTAACAGTGCAAAATTAACATTAGACCGACTGGACACCATAAAAAACAATGTGACTCATTCTGTTGCAGACCAAAAAGAGATAGACCGTTTTGAAACATGGTTCGGCTCTATCAAAAACTACAAAACTCATATCGCACATGTAAAAAGCGTAATAGACTGTATACATAAAAGATTTGAAGATGAAAATATCATTTTAGTTTATGATGTTGACTCTGAAGATAAAGATACTTTTGCTTTTGTCACCGTTGATGATATTTACAAACAACATCTTAAAATTCATTTATGTCAAGCTTTCTTTGAAACAGATGAGAACAATGAGCTTTTCAACACGAAGCTTGGAACCATCTTGCACGAATTAACTCATATAATAGGCGATACGGAGGATTTTGCTTATGGAGAAGATGATTGCAAAAAAATGGATAAGCAACTTTCTATATTCAATGCTGATTCTTATGAAATGTATATCGAATCATTTCGTAATATGCCCTCAATAAAGTAGAATTCTGCAATTGGTAAGAATTCTTAGAGTTTTGGTCCCGAAAGAGTAGCAAAATATATTCTTTCGGGATTTTTACGAATAACAGAACCATCATACTTGTTACGATTAAGATGGCATTACTAAGAAAATCAGCTAAAATCAAAATACCACATAAAACCCTATCATTTTGCTAACAAAACCCGCCATTTCCCTTTCCAACCCAATGCTCAAAAAGCCTCATCCAGCCTTTTTATTGCATATTTATTCCAAAAACAAAGGCCAAAAAAACCATAATATGCAATAATTATTCCATATTTTCTCTATAAAAAGTCCTTCAACTACAGAAATTAAAGCCAAACTATCAGCAAATAGAAAAATTATCATCGGCATCTGGTCGAAACGAGATGCCGAACTCGTGAAAATATGTTGGCCATCTCAGAACCATCAGTTCGCCAACAGCTCTAATTTTTATCTATTTGATGAGATAAACCAAACTAAAAACTAAGCCTTAAACCGCAATCAACCAACACACTATCCCGTCTTTCGCGCTTCTATACTTAGAAATTCAGAACAGACCCATCATCCGTCCGTAAAAACGGAAGTATTGGTGCATAAAAAAATCAAAGTGTCAGATTGTTGTTCAACAAATGTTTTTAAAAAGAATCCTGAAAAGCTTTATGTTTCGTGATGAAAGATTTATCTTTGTGATTGTAAATCAGAAATACATGGATATGAACACTTACATCCTCATTTTTTCAGCTTTCTTTATCCTGCTCGGACTCCTCATTTGGAAATTTCCCAAGCTCATAGCCGGATACAACACGATGTCGGCCGAACAACAGAAAAAGGTGGATGTCAAAGGGCTCAAAAGTTTTATGTGCCGGGGGTGTTGTGCCATCGGCATACTGATTTTCGCAGTCTATCTGAGTCTGCAACATTTCATTGATGAAAATTGGGCTGAAAGAATCAGTTCGATAGGAATACCCATCATCGGAGCCATTTATATTCTGATCGGCGCACAACGCTACGACCACAACTAACCGTCGGCCCGCGCAATAAGTTCCTTCACCACTTTGACATCGGCCGGAAGCCAGTTCATCGATTCGAGTTCTTCCGGCCTCAGCCAGGCGGCGCCTTCGTGTTCCTTCAGCACCAGGTTGCCCGAAACGACGGCGCACCGGTAGCAGTGCATCGTCAGATGAAACGACGGATAGTCGAAATCGACTGTCGTAAGAAAATCTTCGACCCGGATATCCGTGTCGAGTTCTTCGCGGATTTCACGCTTCAGAGCTTCTTCCCGGCTTTCGCCCGGCTCAACCTTTCCTCCGGGAAATTCCCAAAAATCTTTGAATTCTCCATAACCGCGCTGGGTGGCGAAATACTTCCCGTCGCGGACAATTACGGCAGCAACTACTTCAATAGATTTACCTACTTCACGACACTCGCCTTCCCGACGGATGCTCCAGAACGGAACGGACCGGGCATCGGTAAACTCTTTCATGCGCCAGGCGGATTCAAAACCGCTGGCCACGAAATGCATCGGCACAAACAGGCCCACTTCGAAGCGTTCGATAAACTGACGTGCGCCACGAGTATAGCCGTTGCCGATGCGGCCGTCTACGGGAAACAGCACCACGTCGAAACGATCGGTCAGCTTGCGGATGTCTTTCAGCTCGCCCAGAAAGCGCTTTTCTTCCTGAACGGGATGGACGTCGACGCCGAATTCTTGACTGAAGACCGGTCGGTCGGGATGGTCGTCGTTCAGAAAACGGGCATACCAGTTGTTCAGGTCGCCGGCGTGAAAGAGGCGTTTGCCGCCGGTCTCCACCACCCACGACACCCCGCTGTCCGTGCTTCCGGTAGCAACAACCCGAATGTTTCCGTCTTCCCATGCAGCACCCTTCCCCATCCAGACATCGGCTTCCTCACGCCGGGCTCTGCGGTGTTTCAGAATGTCCTTGGAAAGGATATACAGAATGTTGGACTTCGCCTGACGCCAGGAAAAAACATCCCGATTGAAATGATCTTCGTGAAAATGACTGGCGAATACATACATCGGTTTGTCGGACTGCAACAATGCGGGAAGGACTCCGGCCGGATCCATCCAGAAATCAAAAACAAGGATGCACTGCTCGTTCTCGTAGGCAAAACCGCTGTGAAACAGATAGGTCAGTTGCTGCATAAGGGTATTCTGTAAGAATTTATAAATAAAGATAAAAAGAAACTTGCATTTATCCTAAACGAAATATCTTTTTCTTTTAAATTATGGCTATCTTCGCATTTGGAGCGGAGAAATTTCCCGACCAGCAATCTGTTTACTACTATGAACAAAACATATCTTCTCAAAACAACCCTGGCTGTCTGTATCGCCCTGACAGCAGGATGCAGTTCCAAACCGACTCAAACCTCAGGCAACACCCAGTCGCTGACTCAATTTGTAGATCCCAGGATCGGTTCCGGCGGACACGGACATGTATTTGTCGGAGCAAATGTTCCGTTCGGCTTCGTACAGTTAGGCCCGTCGAGCATCCCGCAGGAATGGGACTGGACATCGGGCTATCACGTTTCGGATTCAACCGTCATCGGATTTCCGCACCTGCACTTGAGCGGCACGGGAATCGGCGATCTGCACGACATCACGGTGATGCCGGTGACAGGAAAAGTGACCTATGCCCGCGGGGTAGCCGACGATCCGCAATCGGGGCTTTGGTCTTATTCCGACAGACGCCGGGAAAAAGTGCGTCCGGGGTATTACGCCACGCATCTGACCCGTTACAACATCGATGTGGAACTGACGGCAACCCAAAGGGTCGGATTCCATCAGTACAAGTTTCCGGCATCTGCAGAAGCAGGTATCGTATTCGACCTTCAAAACGGCGGAGGCTGGGACAGTCCGGTCGAGGCTGCCATCCGGATCATAGACGACCGGACCATCTGCGGCTACCGTTACTCCAAAGGGTGGGCCGACGATCAGCGCGTCTATTTCCATGCCGTTTTCTCAAGACCATTCAAAAACTTTCAGCTGATAGCCGACGGGCAACCGGTCAAAGAGCAAGCGGCGCGTGCCCGGATTCTTTACGGAAGAGCCGATTTTGAAACGAAACAAGGCGACACGCTGCTGCTCAAAGTAGCCTTGTCGCCGACCTCGACCGAAGCGGCCCGAAGAAATTTAGAGAGAGAACTGCCAGGATGGAATTTCCAGGAAACCGTAGCGGCTGCAGACGAAGCCTGGAACAAAGAATTGTCGAAAATAGAGATCTGCACCGGTAATGAAAAGGACCGGCGCGTGTTCTACACAGCTTTATACCACACCATGATTGCCCCTTCTCTGTTTTGTAACACGGACGGGAGCTACTATGGAGCCGACAAGCAAGTGCATGAAAACGAAGGATTTGTCAACTACACGACTTTTTCACTCTGGGACACATATCGTGCCCTGCACCCGCTGATGACCATCATCCATCCGGAAAAAATAGCCGACATCATCAACACCATGCTCCACATTTACCGGCAACAGGGCAAATTGCCCGTATGGCATCTGATGGGCTGCGAAACCAACTGCATGACAGGCAATCCGGGCATACCGGTCGTGGCCGATGCCCTGCTCAAAGACTTCACGGGATTCGACAAGAATCTGGCCTATGAAGCCCTGACCCGGTCGGCCCTGCGCGAGGAAAGGGGAATGGACCACCGCAAGCAGTATGGATTCCTTCCCTGCGACAAAATGAAAGAATCCGTAGCCTATGATCTGGAATATGCCCTGGCCGACTGGTGTGTGGCGCAGGCTGCAAGGAAAATGGGCAAGAAGGAAGACGAACAGTATTTTCTCGAACGCAGTCGTTCGTACCGACACTTGTTCGATGACAAGACAGGCTTTTTGCGGGGCAAGAACAGTGCCGGTATGTTCCAGGAACCGTTCGATCCGTTTAATTCCGCCCATCGGGAAGACAACTATTGCGAAGGCAATGCCTGGCAATACACCTGGCTGGTTCCACACGACATAGACGGACTCATGGCTTGTTTTGGCGGCAAGGATGCTTTTCTCAGCAAACTGGACTCGCTTTTTGTCGTCAGCGGATCGATTGGAGAAACGGCTTCTCCCGACATCAGCGGCCTGATCGGGCAATATGCCCACGGCAACGAACCGGGACACCACACCTGCTATCTTTACACCATGGCCGGACAGCCCTGGAAAACGGCTGATCTGGTCCGATACATTCTGCATAACCTTTATAAGGACAGTCCCGACGGAATCTGCGGGAACGAAGATGTCGGCCAGATGTCGGCCTGGTACATCCTGTCCGCACTCGGCTTTTATCCGGTAGAACCGGCCGGAGGAAAGTATGTTCTGGGATCGCCGCTCTTCGACAAGGCCGTACTGCACGTTGCCGGCGGAACTTTTACGATAATCGCCCACGACAATAGCGCCAGAAACCGCTACATCCAAAAGGTACGGCTGAACGGAAAACCGTACCATCAGTCATGGATCGACCATCGCGACATTGCCGCGGGAGGAATTCTGGAACTCGAAATGGGTGACCAGGCCGTATGCTGGTACTGACTCCGGAAAACTCCGGAAAGCATACGGAGAAGGCTCCGGACAGCCCCAACCATCGGCCATCAGCGGTCCAGAAAATCTTCCACAACGACCTGCACCCGCTCTTGCGGCAGATCAGACGTAAAGGTAAACGTCACCGTTTTTCGGTCGCCCGGCATCAAGCTGATATAGTTGTCGGAATAATGGACCGGAAGAATACGTTTTCCGGTCAGCCGGTCGAATACTTTGATGCGGTTAAAAAAGCTGATCCGGTCACCGGCGGCCAGATCCACCCGCCCGGTGTAGGACGCACCGGAGCAAGTCAGTTCCGTATGGATTTCCGGACGTACATGAGGCAATTCCTGCAACGTACGGTAATCGCGGGGAACCGTTGTCAGCCAATAGACATTATCAGTCAGTTCCCGGCCGGCATCATCCAGAAGCGTCAGTTTCAGAAAATAGACACCAGTTACTTCTGCGGGTACAGGCACCTCGAACAATGAGTCTGCACAACTTGCCGGAGCATTCGTCCGCTGTTCCTGTTCCCACAGCTTGCGGCTCATACGGTCGAAGATTGCAGCACGTACGGTGAGCCGGTCCCGAACTGTCAGGGAGGTATTCAGCAACATGACTTTCCGACTGACCGGATTGTAGAAGGGATGAAGCGGCTCGCAGCCCTTTTTCGTGCCGTAGAACGAGGCATTGACATCCAGATACCAGTCATACATCTGGCCGCGCAGCGAAGTCCACGGGTTCTGCGTCTTCCAGATCAGGACTCCTGTATACCAGTCCCATAAATGAGAAGCCCAGCCTTCCATAAAGCTCCGGTACTGATCATAATTGACCACTTGGGCCAGCCGGCAATAATCTTCTATGGTGTTCACTTCGCCATAGCGCTCCAGATGGTCGCCATAACCCAAATCCCGATGATAATCCCAACAGCGGTTCCGTGTTTTTCCTCTGCGGGGAACGGCGCCAAGCTCTTTTTCATTCATGAATTCACGAAAGCTTTCCACCTCGGGCGAGCCTACAGAACCCAATTCCGGATTGAACGGATGGGAACGATGCGTAAAGAACCATTCAGGCTCCTGAATCAGATAAGGCCCGTCGCCCACGTCGTTCAGATAATTGTGCGTAAAGACGGAATCTGTGGAATAGCTGATGAACAGGCGTTCGGGATCCAGTTCCGGAAAGATTTCTTCTTTCAGTCTGCTGTCGATATCCGCGGCCAGCGGCCATTCATTGGCACCGCACCACAGGCAAAGACTCGGATGATTGCGAATCATCTTGATCTGATCCTCGGCCATGCTTAAATACAGTTCATGATTGTCGGGATATGCCCAGCGACGTTGCCGGGAATCAGTCTTGGTGGCATCCTCCCAGGCGCCATTGCAGTCGGCACTGCCCCACAAGTCCTGAAAAACGAGCAATCCGTACCGGTCACAAGCATCATAGAATTCCGGCCGCTCTAAAAGAGCTCCACCCCATACGCGGATCATACGCAAATTCATCTCGGCATGAAAACGGATTTCATGATCGTATCGTTCGGGGGTAAGCCGCAAAAGCCAGTCGGAATTGATGTAATTGCCGCCGGTGATGTAAATCCGCTGCCCGTTTACGTAGAACTCCCGTCCACCATTATGCGGATTCTTCCGGGTCGTGATCTGACGGATTCCAAATGTCGTCTCTTTGCGGTCGCTGACACGGGCTGAGTCCGATACCGAAAAATGCAGCTGATACAAGGGCTGGTCTCCGATTCCGTTCGGCCACCAAAGCTGTGGGTCTTTCACCCGTATGGGCGCAAAAGTCACCAGACGTCTTTCATGAGGCTTCAGCATCACGGTAGCCGTAGCTGTTCCGATACGGCCACCGGCGTTCACCACGGCTTTTCGGGGAACATCCGACAAATTCTCCACCTCGACAGAAGAACGGACAAAAGCCGGTTTCTGACGTGACTGATCGGGAAAGCGCACTCCCGGAACATTCGCCACGACATAGGGATGCTGTATGCGTACGGCACCAGTCACGGTCAACGACACCTCATCCCAGATTCCGGTATTGCGGTCGCGCACCGGTTGAATCCAGTCCCAGCCGGGCGTATATTGCATGGTACAGTTGCGGGCGATGCGTCCGTCGCCCCCCTGCCCGCCATTGGGTTTCCCGACATGATCTGGAGGGAACACCAGCACGGCAAGCACATTGACCGAATCGTCCCTGAGAAAAGAAGTAATGTCGTAAGACTGGCGCAGAAACATACCTTCATGGGTTTTCCGGTTAATCCGGCAGCCGTTGAGAAAGATTTCTGCCCGATAATTTATCCCCCGAAAATTCAGCCAGACCCGATGATCTGCATCAGGACGCTCCAGCACGAACGGACAAGCAAACCAATATGTATAGAAATCGCGCCCTACGTCATATATATCCGGAATAAGCTCATTGTTCAGCCCAACCTCAGGAGCCGGATAACGGCCATTATTCAATAAAGTAGTCAATACGGTTCCGGGAACAGTAGCCCGGATCCACCCGTCCGGACAAAAGGTACCGGTAGTAAGGCGGCATCCGTCATCACCGGTTTCCAGTACATTGCGGGCATACCACCCATCATGAATCAAAGTTTTTGCGCCGATCTCGGGCAAATCCAGTTTCAACGGAGCCTGCGCCTTCAGCATAACACATCCCAAAAGAGCGACAATAAAAATCACACACGTGTTTTTCCGAATCATAGTCTCTAAATTAAGTCATTAACAAAATTCTGCAACATCTGCACCACAAATATAGGAAAAACGCCTATCTTTACGCTGCTTTAGGCCAAGAAAAGCTAACAGTCCCGTGCTATCCATCCAAAAAACAGAATCAAACATACATTTATGAGAAAACAAATCGAGAAACTATGGATGTTGCTGGTGTTCGTCCTGGCAGCATGCCAAACCACGGAGTTGACGGAATCCTTCATGCCCGAAGCTCCCGACTATACGGACGATCAGATGTGGTATGTCTCCGAACACGGAGCAAAAGCCGATGTTTTTTACGTGCTGCCCACCTGCGTGTGGGACTGGAAAGACTCTTCGGGGAACATCATGCACTATGCCGACGTCTATAATCCGGAACAAAGAGCGGCCCTGCTCCCTTCAAATCAGCTCGCAGAAGATATTTTCGGCACATACGCCAATTTCTATGCACCCTATTACCGGCAGATCACTCTGGAATCATGGATCGAGGGCGAAAATACGATCGAAGAAAGATTCCCTGCTGCCATGGCCGACGTGAATAAAGCTTTCGACTATTATCTGACTCATATAAATGACGGGAGGCCGTTTGTCCTTGCCGGATTCAGCCAAGGCGCCAAATGCATTGTCGAACTGGTCAAATCCCTGAATCCCGACGTAGCCTCACGGATGATTGCGGCTTATGTCATCGGTTATCGGGTTACGACCGAAGAACTGGAACATCATGACGTACTCCAACCCGCACAACGGGCTGACGACACTGGAGTGACCATTTGCTACAATTCCGTAGAATCTGTGGAAAGCATCTGTCCGGTTCTGGCCCCGTCGGCAATTTGCATCAATCCGCTCAACTGGCGATCCGATACCGTTCCGGCAACCGTATGGGACAGTGTCACAGTATCTGTAAATCCCGACGAACACGTCTTGATGGTCAAGGGACTCGACAAGGAACAGTATTTTCTGCCTTCCTTAGGGAAACTCTTTCCTAAAGGAAACTATCATCTTCAGGAACTGAACTTATACAAGGAATCCTTACGGGAGAATGTCGGGACACGCATAAAGAGTTATCAAAGCAAATCTTTGGAAAAATAGCCGATAGTTCAAAAAAGGAATAACCGGTAGTTAAAAAAAAAGAAGCGCCGCTTCTCGCAATAAAAATAAGATCGTCGAAAGGGGGATCGGGAGACCGGAATCAGAACAAACGTAAAAAATTGATCCGGCTTTCCCGCTCTACACCCAGACGACTCACTTAATTAACTAATATATAATCATTCAAAACATTTCAGGAACACCCCTATCCGCACGGAATCCTGAAATTCCCCAAAGGCTGAATTAATTGCCCTTTCTTCCGAATATGGAGAAATGCACATAACGTTTCGGGTGCTGTTTCAGATCACGCAGCAGACTGTCGGCACTGCCTATCGTCGTATTGATATTCGTATACAGCAACGTATCGTTGAGCAAAAGTCCTAAATTATTGTTCTTGTTGTTAAGCTGTGCAGTTGCCAACTGCAAATGGCTCATCGTGGTATCCACCTTATTCAGCGTGGCCTGCAGGTTCAAGGCATTGAGCGTATTGGTAAACGTAATGACCTGATCGCCCACCGTGTTGAACTTCCGGGTAAGCTGAGGCACATCCTGAGCCAACAGCTGATTGATCTGCTCCGTGCTTTTATTCAAATTGCCAGTAATGTGTTCCGTATTGGCCAGAATACGGGCTATATTGGGATCGGCAGCGATCTTGTTCAGCGTGGTCAGCAAAGAATCGGCCTTAGCCAGCATCAGCTCTACTTTCGGCAACATATCGGCAGCCTGATCCATCAAGGCCAGGTCATCACGACCTTTAATGGTGTCGCCGGGCATCATTCTTTCTCTCGGATTATTAGCCAGAAGCAGGTTCAGTTTACAGCCGCCCAGGATTTCCGTAACCAGTTCGGCGGAACTTCCTTTAGGAATACGCAACTCGTCGTCCACCTGAACCTCGACAATAATACTTCCCTGCTTTTTATAATTGTAAGTTATATTGCTGACAATACCGATATTGTAACCATCGGCATACACCGGACTCGACTTCGAGAGCCCCTTGGCATCGCTGAACTCTATAAAATAATAATTGCTCGGTTCGAACAGATTAATTCCACGGAGAAAATTAATTCCAAGGAACACCAATGCCAGCGCTACGACACCGGCAATACCGATCTTGACTTCTCTTGTTAGATATTTCATGACTTTTTTGTTTATTTCTTTGATTTTTGTTCCGCCTGCCTGATCGCTTCCTGCAGGTTCATTTTTTCAGCACCACGGAAAGCCACGATAAAAGCTTCGGGAAACTTCGTAATTATTCCTTTTCTTATTTTTTTAGCTTCCGCATAATTGTCCGTTGCTCCGTAGGTATATTTATACAGATTATTCTCGCGATAGGAATCCACCGGACTGAGTCCCTTGAAATGACTGCTTCCGGCCACAAGTTGCCGCGTACTGGACAAGATCTGTACTTTGAATAGCACAGACTGATCTTCGGACCTTTTCTGAGTCTTTCCTTGGGCTACTACCCGCGCGTTCTCTTGCCCTTCCCCCTCAGAGCGGTCCGCTTCCGAGGCTTCCTGCTTCTGCGTTCCACTCGTCTCGCCGGTCGCAGCCCAGTTCTCCGTCACTGCCGCCGGCCGCGATTTGGGATAACGTTGCTGATAGGCCTTCAACGCCTTGAAAATGCTGTTGCTCATGTCGGCTATGCCTTTCTTGGAGTTCAGATAGTTTTCCTCGTCCGGCGTACTGATATAGCCCAACTCGATCAATACACTGGGCATGCTGACTTCGCGCAAAACCAGAAATCCGGCCTGATGCACGCCCTTGTCGGCACGCTTTGCCGTATTTCTGAACTCCTTTTGAATACCTCGGGCAAAATGTACGCTCCGCTCCATATAGCGGTCCTGCAAGAATTCAAAGATGATGTAACTCTCCGCTTTCTTAGGGTCGAATCCCTGATAGCGTGTCTGATAATCATCCTCGACAAGAATCACGGCATTCTCTCTTTTTGCCACCTCAAGATTCTCGTCCGCACGAGCCATACCTAATGTATAAGTTTCGGCGCCACGGGCGATTTTCTTTTTCGGAAGCGCATTGGTATGTATGGAAATAAACAGATCCGCATGGGCCTTGTTGGCTATCTGAGCCCGACGGTCCAAAGGAATGAACGTGTCGGTCTTCCGCGTATAAACCACCTGCGTCTGACGCAGATTCTTTTCTATCAGCTGCCCCAGCGCCAAAGCTACAGACAGGTTGATGTTCTTTTCCTTGGAATATTTCCCAATCGCACCGGGATCCTTTCCTCCATGTCCCGGATCAATGACCACCACATATCTTTCATCCTGATGGTAAGGCTGCGCCTGCACTGCGAATGGCAGCGCCAGACCGAAAAGGAATATAGCGAACCAGACAATCCGGTTATTGTTTTTGCTCATTATCTTTATTTTAGTGCAAAAATAATAGATTTTTTTTGAAGTATCTTTCTTTAGCGGTCGTTTCCTGTCTCCCAACCGGATAATTATAAATTAATAACAGAGCTCAGGTTAAAATAAGAATTTTTCATGATTCGCCTGTCTCCGTTCGAATTCCAGAAGGGCCCGTTTGACCTCAAGTCCACCGGCATATCCGGTGAGCCGATGATTCTTTCCGGTCACCCGATGACAGGGAACAAGCAGTACAAACGGATTGTCATGACAGGCTCGTCCAACGGCCCGCGCAGCTCCGGGAAAGCCTGTCCGAACGGCTATTTCCTGATAACTCACGGTTTCAGCATAAGGAATGCCTTGAAGCGCCCGCCACACTGCCTGCTGAAAAGGAGTGCCCGAAAGCAGAATGGGCAAACAGAACTGCCTCAGTTCTCCTTTGAAATAAGCATCAAGCTGTGCACACGCTTCAGCAAGAAGTGCATGGGCTTCATCGGACGAAAGCGGTTCGAGCGCATGTTTCCGAAAAGAGATCCGTTCCTGTGCACGCTCCTGACATTCCGGAAGCAGCCAGCGCACGGAGCGGATGTACGCAGCGTCGGCAACAATCCTGAGTTTTCCGAACGGTACCTGATAATCGACTGAAAAAAAATCCTGATCCATCACGTTTGAATTGAAAGTCATGATTCGACTGTCCGTTAAGCCTGTCGCGGGAAAAGCAACTATCCTTAAGACCGCAGACCAGAGCCCGGAATATGATACGAAAAGAGTCCCGAAAAGAATCTGACACGCTCTTCGGGACTAAAACAAAATGTTAGATGAGTGAAAAAATTAAATCAACATAATACCGGCTTCCTTGCAGGCACGGCGCATCTCGTCCGGCCAGATACTGGATTGAGTCTCACCGACATGAGCCTTGTGCAACAGAATCATGCAGAGCCGGCTCTGCCCGATACCCCCTCCGATGGAAAGCGGCAGTGTCCCATCCAGAAGACGTTTGTGGAAATAAAGTTCCTTACGTTCCTCCTTCCCGCTTTCCTGAAGCTGACGCAACAGAGCATCCCGATCCACGCGGATACCCATGGACGACAATTCGACCGCACGCTCCAGTACCGGATACCACACCATCAGATCTCCGTTAAGGCCGGGAAGACCGTTTTCGGCAATTGTGGAATAGTCGTCATAATCGGGAGCGCGCAGATCGTGCACCTTGCCGTCGCCTAACTTACATCCGATACCTATAATAAATACTGCACCATATTCCTTACAGATCGCATCTTCACGTTGTTTCGGAGTCAGATCCGGATATTTCTGACGCAATTCTTCGGCATGAATAAAATGGATGTCTTCTGGCAAAAACGGGCTCAACTGGGGATAAGTCTCACAAATATAAAATTCCGTCCGCAAAATCGCTGAGTAGATTTTCCGCACAATCCGCTTCAAATAGCTCACCGTCCGCTGGTCGGCCGTCATCACCCGCTCCCAGTCCCACTGATCCACATAGAGCGAATGCAGATTACCCATTTCCTCATCTGCCCGTATGGCATTCATATCGGTGATGATGCCATAGGAAGGCTTCACCTTATACTCTGCCAACGTCACGCGTTTCCATTTGGCAAGCGAATGAACAACTTCGGCCTTGGCATCGTCCATATCCTTAATCGGAAACGTAACAGGACGCTCCACACCGTTCAAGTCGTCGTTCATACCTAATCCTTTCAGGACAAACAAAGGAGCGGTAACACGACGAAGCCGTAATTCCGTAGAAATACTGCTCAGAAAAAAATCCTTTATCCGCTTTATGGCCAGCTCGGTCTGAGGCAGATCCAGTAAAGCTTTATAATTTTCGGGTTTAATCAAATAACTCATTTTGTATCTGTTTTAACTAATATCGCTTTCTATTTGCGCCGCAAATATACAATATTTATCCTTAATGACACAATAAAAAAGAATAAAACAGCTATATGATAATCATGTTTTGAATTAAATTAGCCAAATCACTTGCTTCGTATTTGATTTTTGCTTATTTTTGCAAGCGAAAATAAAAAAGGCTCCGTAGCTTAGCTGTATAGAGCGTCAGATTCCGGTTCTGAAGGTCGAGGGTTAGAATCCCTCCGG
>artificially_reared_2__coassemble_475_pt1 | contig 21165 bp, 11 predicted proteins | sample artificially_reared_2__metabat2_low_PE_008 | metagenome-assembled genome bin artificially_reared_2 | reverse complement strand
GTTTTTTTCTATTTCGATTTTCTGTATAGCATGATAAAATGTTATATTTGCAGGAAGATCAAGTTTAATTTTTAGGTAATAGTTATGAAGAATGATCATCCGCGAAACAAGCGCGTTTTGGTGGGAATGTCTGGAGGGATTGACAGTTCTGCAGTTTGTTTGATGTTGCAGGAACAAGGATATGAAGTTTTGGGCCTGACCATGCGTGTTTGGGACCTGGAACGTCAATTTAGTGGACAGCAGGAGTATCCCGATTTTATTATGGAGGCTAAGGCATTGGCTGATTGTTTGGGCATAGAACATCATGTGGCAGACGAACGTGATGCATTTCGGGATATTGTGGTCCGTAACTTTATAGATGAGTATATGAGAGGGCGTACTCCGAATCCTTGTGTCATGTGCAATCCGTTGTTTAAGTTCAGGGTGCTGCAGGAGTGGGCAGACCGTTTGGGCTGTGCTTATCTTGCAACAGGACATTATGTGAGAATAGAAAACCAGGCAGGTAAGTTTGTGATTCGTCAGGGTGTTGATTCGCGTAAAGACCAGTCTTATTTTCTATGGCGTTTGCAGCAGGATGTTTTGGCTCGCTGCCTGTTTCCCTTGGGAGAATTTTGCAAGGACGATGTGCGTGCTTATTTAGGCAGGAAAGGTTTTGAATCAAAATCACGTCAGAGTGAATCCATGGAGGTTTGTTTTATCGAAGGCGATTATCGGTCTTTCTTACGACAGCAAGTACCTGATCTGGATCAACGTATCGGGTGTGGCACGTTTGTCGATGCTCAGGGACATCGTTTGGGGCAGCATCAAGGCTTTGCTTATTACACGGTCGGCCAGCGAAAAGGTCTCGGCATAGCCCTGGGTAAGCCTGCGTTTGTGTTGAAAATCAACCCTCAGAAGAATACGGTGATGCTTGGTGACGCAGAACAGCTTGCTACGCAATATATGTTGGTTGAGCGTTTCCAGTTTCTGGACGAAGCGAGCAGTTTTGCCGATGAACGTCTTTCCGTACGTATCCGTTATCGGAGCAAGCCCTTGTCTTGTCGGGTAAAACGTGTCCAAAGGTTATGGGATGATCCGGAAAGTCCCGAGGATAAGGAACTGCTTCTTGTGCGTTTTACCGATTTGGCGTCGGCTGTGACTCCGGGGCAGTCTGCCGTCTTTTATCTTGGTGATCAGCTGGTAGGCGGAGGATATATAGCTTCGCAGAAAGGTTTGTCGGCCTATGCGGCTACTTGGGAACAAGTCTGAAAACGGGTCATTTTGAAGTAGAATATGGAGCATCTTTCACTCTACGAATTGAATAATTTAGTGCGTACGGCCATAGAATGTACGCTTGAAGAGGAATATTGGGTACAGGCGGAGCTCAGTGAAGTGCGTCTGGCTTCGAACGGCCATTGTTATGTTGAGTTTATTCAGAAGGACAGCCGTGGTCAAAACTTGATTGCAAAGGCACGGGGAATAATCTGGAATACCACATATCGGTTGCTGAAGCCGTATTTTGAACGGGAAACGGGTCAGCAGTTCGTTGCCGGTCTGAAAGTTCTGGTTCGGGTTTCGGTTTCTTTTCATGAACTGTATGGATATTCTCTTAATGTGACGGATATAGATCCCACTTACACGCTTGGCGATATGGCCCGACGCAGAAAGGAGATTCTGCAGCAATTGTCCGATGAAGGGATTTTGAATGACAATAAGGATCTGACTATTCCGATGCTGCCCAACCGTATAGCCGTCATTTCATCTGCTTCTGCTGCCGGATATGATGATTTTTGTAATCAGCTTCTGAATAATGAATATGGCTTCTGTTTTCAGGTCAGGCTGTTTCCGGCCGTCATGCAGGGCGAACGTGTTGAATCTTCCGTGCTGGATGCTTTGGATGCGATCAACCGTGAGCGGGATGCTTGGGATGTCGTGGTCATTATTCGCGGGGGCGGTGCAACCAGTGACCTGACGGGTTTCGATACTTATTTGCTGGCTGCCAGTTGCGCGCAGTTTCCTTTGCCGATCATTACGGGTATTGGGCATGAACGGGACGATACCGTCATAGACAGTGTCGCTCATACGCGTGTAAAGACACCAACTGCCGCAGCTGCATTCCTGATCAATCAACTGTTGCAGACGGCTTCTTCCCTGGAACGTCTGGAACAGCGTCTTTTCGACCGTATTCAGCAGAAAACAGATCAGGAGCAAATCCGATTGGAACGTTTGTCCGGACGTTTACCTCTGTTATTTGGTTCTGTGCGCAGTCGTCAGGAACAGTTCTTGCAAACCTGTTTGCAACGAATTGAACTGCAGGTGCAGCGCGATCTTCAGAATAGCGGACACAGATTGGATACCTGGTATCGGCAGCTCTGTCAGTTGGTAGCTGTCCGGTTGGACCGGGAACAACATCGTCTGCAATTATTGGAACAGCGTTGTCGGGCTGCCGATCCGGAACTTTTATTGAAGAGAGGGTATAGTATGACGTTTATTCGCGAGGGACGTGTTCTATTGACTTCGGTCCGGCAACTCCGTCCGGGGGATAAAATAGTCACACGTTTGGCAGATGGCGAGATTGGCTCGGATGTTACTTCAAAGGAGTGACGTTATCATTGATTTTAATGGAACAAGAAAGATATGGCTAAGAAGATTACTTTGACTTACGAAGAAGCAGTGGCGCAGCTGGAACAGATTGTGCGCCAGGTTGAGCAAAATGAGCTTGGTATCGACCAGCTTGTGGATCAATTAAAGAAAGCCACAGAGTTGGTTGCCTATTGTAAAGGAAAATTGTATCAGGTGGATAAACAGGTGAGAAATATATTAGATGAATCCGAAAAATAATATCAAATTAGAATTTATGAGAATTATCTGATGATAATGTGAAATAATTCTATACCTTTGCATCAAATATACAGTTAAAGCGTAAAAATGAATATGAAAGAAATTGATTGGTCCAGTTTATCCTTCGGTTATCAACCGACCGATTACAATGTGCGTTGTTACTATCGCAATGGGGCCTGGGGAGAAATAGAGGTTTGTTCAGAAGCTACAATTAACATTCATATGGCTGCAACATGCTTGCATTATGGCCAGGAAGCTTTTGAGGGTTTAAAGGCTTATCGTTGTCCGGATGGCAAAGTGCGTGTTTTCCGTATGGATGAAAATGCAGCTCGTTTGCAAAGTACATGTCGTGGCATTTTGATGCCCGAACTGCCCACAGAGCTCTTTGAAGAAATGGTCCGCAAGGTTGTTCGTTTGAATGAACGTTTCATTCCTCCTTATGAAAGCGGAGCAACATTGTATATACGTCCTTTATTGATCGGAACAGGAGCTCAGGTCGGAGTACATCCGGCAGATGAATATCTCTTTGTGATTTTTGTGACGCCGGTAGGTCCTTATTTTAAGGGTGGTTTTGCAACAAATCCTTATGTGATTATCCGTGAATATGATCGTGCGGCTCCGTTGGGTACCGGCATTTATAAAGTTGGTGGAAATTATGCGGCCAGTCTTCGTGCCAACAAGATGGCGCATGACCTGGGATATTCCTGTGAGTTTTACCTGGATGCCAAGGAAAAGAAATATATTGATGAGTGCGGAGCAGCCAATTTCTTCGGCATTAAGAACAATACGTATATTACTCCGAAGTCAACTTCCATCCTGCCTTCCATCACCAACAAGAGTCTGATGCAGCTGGCCGAGGATATGGGAATGACCGTGGAACGCCGTCAGATTCCTGAAGAAGAATTGGCTACATTTGAAGAGGCCGGAGCTTGTGGTACGGCAGCTGTGATCAGTCCGATAGAACGTATCGATGATTTGGAAAACAAAAAGAGTTATGTCATCAGCAAGGATGGCAAGCCGGGTCCGATTTCGACAAAACTATATACGAAGTTGCGTAATATCCAGTATGGCATTGAGCCGGATATTCATGGTTGGACGACAGTAGTCATTGAATAACCCTGAATAGGGCATGACGAGGCTACCGGGAGGCAGGTAACCTGTGTCTTTATCAGGATACGTCCGCAAAAAAGAAAAATCAGTATAATTTATAGAATATGTTAATATATTCTTTAGAATTACTGATTTTTCTTTTTTTTGTTTAGATTTGCAGCGTGGGGATCACGGCTTTCGTGGTAATCCTTTTTTTATTAGCGATTTTTCTTTATTCTAATACAATCCTTTATGAGAAAAACTAAGTTTGTACATGTATTGGGGCTTTTTCTATGGAGTCTTTTCAGTATGTCGCTGCAGCTTCATGCAGGCGGTTTATCCACAGGTACGGTTTACCGTTTAATCCATCAGTCGAGCGGGCTGGCGCTGTCCAATGGCGAAAGTGCCGAGAACGATGCTCAGATAACATTGGCGCAATCCGCATCGGACGGTTGGGGACAGGAATGGACTCTGGTCGAAACAGCAGCAGGATCCTCCCAGTATGCCTTGGTCAATCCGACGTGTCAGAAGGCCGTGGATATGGCCCCCTCGTTGAATTATATGGTTCAATGGACTTATACCGGCGTGAACAGTAATCAGATTTTTACGATTGCTCCGGTAGAAGGGCAGTCTGACGTCTATCAGATTCTGAACGCGGCAAATCAGTCGCAGGTGCTGACCATGGTTAAGGACGGTGCGGCGTATAAAGCTCAGATGGGTTCTGATGTGACTTCTGCCGAGACTTATTTCCGTTTTGAGAAATTGGATCGTAAAATCAATTTCCCCTGCGCCGGTCTTTATTATATTTTAAAGAACGTCGCATCCGGTGAAGCGCTCAGCAACGGAAAGAGCTCCGAAAGCGGTACGCGAATCAAAACAGAGCCTTTTGAAGAAGGGAACAATGCGCAGGTTTGGCAGCTGATGAGCGGAAACACGGCCTACATCGTGAAGAATCCGGCCTATCGGGATTATGCGATAGATTTTGCCTTGGAAAGTACCCGGACGCCGTTGCAGTGGGCTGTGAATACAAGTAATGCCAATCAGAATCTGTTCTTTGCGGCAGTTGACGGTCAGGATGGCGTCTATCAGATTTATGCTACGAAAAACAATGTAAAGTATTATTTGAAAGGAAACGCGTCGGCGAATACGACAACAACCACGGACGCAGCCGACCAGACTACTTATTTTACGCTGGAAACGACAGAAGAACCCGACATACAACGCAACGACTGGGAAAATCAGCAGGTGTTTGCCATAAACAAGGAAGAGGGGCATGCTGCTTACATGCCGTATGCCTCCATGGAAAAGATGCTGGCAGATGAAGCTTATGATTTTCCATGGCTGGAACCCCGGCAGGCAGAATATCTGAGCTTGAACGGAACGTGGAAATTCAAGCTGGTCAATGAGCCGTCTTCCCGTCCGGGAGAAGCCGATTTCTACGGCGAGCAGGCCGATGTGTCTGCCTGGGATGATCTGCCCGTTCCTTCTTGCTGGGAAATGCATGGATACGACAAACCGTTGTATATCAATGTCCAGTATGCATTCCCGGATAATCCGCCTTATGTTGTCAGCAATGTTTCCGGCATAGGGTCCAATCCGGTCGGTTCTTACCGGCGTACCTTTACTCTGCCTGAGGGCTGGGAAAACAAACATGTATTCGTGCATTTCGATGGAATTTACAGCGGTGCTTATGTCTGGGTAAACGGACAGTATGTCGGTTATACGCAGGGAGCGAACAATGTTACAGAGTTTGATCTGACATCGTATGTGCGTACGGGTGAGAACAGCATCAGTGTTCAGGTTTTCCGTTGGACCGACGGCTCTTATTTGGAGGGACAGGATATGTTCCATATGAGTGGCATTCACCGGGATGTCTATTTGTTTGCCACACCGAAAACTTTTGTTCGTGACCATTATATTACCTGTGACCTGGATGAGGCTGCCCAATACCAGAGCGGTTCCATGGCGGTCGACCTGTCTTTGGACAATCGCGATAAGCTTTCCGGTGAAAAGAACATCCAGGTGAATCTGAAAGCTCCGGACGGTACTCTGGTCCAGACCCGGGAAATTTCCGTTCCGTTCACTGAGGCCGATCTTCAGAAAACCGTTCGCGTGGAATTCTCCGGATTGTCCGGTTTGCAGCTATGGACGGCCGAAACGCCGAATCTGTATACCGTTGAAGTGAGCCAGAAGAATCAGGACGCTGTCGAAGAAATGGTCTTCTCGACCAAATATGGTTTCCGGCATATAGACGTGCGCAACACTTTGGTTTACATCAATGGACAGCAGATCTATTTTAAGGGTGTAAACAATCAGGATACGCATCCGTTGTATGGCCGTTCCATAGACATGGCCACTATGTTGAAGGATGTTCAGATGATGAAGCAGGCTAACATGAATACCGTGCGTACCAGTCACTATCCGCGTCAGACCAAGATGTACGCAATGTTTGACTATTATGGTCTGTATGTTATGGATGAGGCCGATCTGGAATGTCATAAGAACTGGGATGACCATTATTATGGTTCCGGTTGTATTACGAGCGATCCGACCTGGAAAGCGGCTTATGTTGACCGTGTGGTCCGGATGGTACAGCGCGACCGGAATTTCCCGTCAGTCATTTTCTGGTCAATGGGTAATGAATCGTCCAATGGCTCCAATTTCAATGCGGCCTATGCGGCAGCCCGTGAACTGGACGGCCGATTGATCCATTACGAGGGAGCTACCCGTTTCCCGGGACTTGGCGCAGACAATACCGATATCTATTCGGTGATGTATCCGAGTCTTACGGAAGTAACCAATAATGCTACGGTCAATTCCAGCGGCAAGCCTTATTTCATGTGCGAATATGCGCATGCTATGGGAAATGCTGTCGGCAACCTGAAAGAATACTGGGATATTATCGAAGGAAGCGCCCATGGTATCGGAGGATGTATCTGGGATTGGGTCGATCAGTCCATATACGCGCCACAGGCCATTTTAGACGGCCAGTTGATGAAAAACGGCTTCCCGTATTATACTTCCGGATATGATTATCCGGGACCGCATCAGGGTAATTTCGTAAACAACGGACTGATTACTGCCGACCGTGCCTGGACTCCGAAACTGACCGAGGTGAAACATGTTTATCAGTATGTCAAGTTTGAAGGCTACAATTCGGCAACCCGTGAATTGACTTTGTTGAATAAGTACGACTTCACCAATCTGGACCGTTTCTATTTGTCTTACGAATTGTTGAAGAATGGTACGGTGATCGAAACCGGCCGGGTCGATCTGCCCGCTACCGCACCCGATGAAACCTGTAAGGTGACGCTGGATTATGCCACTCAGCCCGATGCCACTGCCGAATATGCCCTGACGCTCCGGATTAACTGGAAGGAGGCCCAGACGTGGTGTGATGCCGGTTATACGATGGCCGACATGCAGTATGTGCTTCAGGAACGTCCGGCAATGACTGAACTTCCGGTTTCCGGAGGAAATCGTGCGTTGACCGTATCCGAGGCCGGTTCCAATCTGACGGTTGAGAACGATCTGGTATCCTTGCAGTATAACAAAACAACGGGTCAGGTGGTTCGCTGGTCACAGAAGGGCAAGAACATTATCGAATCGGGCGGCGGTCCGGTTTATAATAATTTCCTGTGGATCGAGAACGACAAGCATGGCGATCTGGATAACGGCAGTCAGAATGCAACTGTTTCGGCTTCTTTGGCTGCCGACAAGATGAGCTGTACGGTGACGGTGTCCGTTCCGGGCACAAAATGTCCTTATGACATCCGTTATGTGATCCATGCCACGGGTGTTGTCGACATGAAGGTCAGTTTCAAACCGGTCGTCAGCGATCTTCGCCGTATCGGCCTTTACATGAAGCTGCCGTCAGCCTATGAGCAGTTGGAATACTATGCCAAGGGACCGTGGGAGAATTATATCGACCGTCAGCAGGGTTCATTCCTTGGACGCTATACGACGACCGTTACGGATATGTTCGAAAATTATACGCACCCGCAGAGTATGGGCAACCGCATGGCGTTGCGCGAAGTATCCTTTATCGATGCTACTGCGCAGGATACCTTGGTTGTGACCACAGAAGGCCAGGTTGCATTCTCAGCCTTGCATTATGACGATGCCCAGTTTAAGCAGGACAAGCTTCATCCGTGGGATTTGACCAAGAATGCCTCAACGTTTGTCCATTTCGACTATATGCAGCGTGGTTTGGGTAATGCCAGCTGTGGTCCGGGCACGCTCGACAAGTATAAATGCCCGTCCAGCGGAACGTACAGTTATACGCTGCGTTTCGAGATGAAGACCGACGACCAGTCTACGGATGTGTCGCTTCCGGAGTCTGATGTCCGCAAGGCCGTGATCCGCTACGACAGAACTTCCGACCGGATTTTGTGCAGCGGGTTGGCCGGACAGACGCAGGTTCGGGTGACGAATTTAGGTGGAGTGGTCATCGCCACGGCAACGGCCGGTGAAGCCGGTACGGCTTATGTGTCCATGAGCGGTGAACCGGCGGGTACCTATCTGGTTGTTCTTTCCGACGGACGGAACGTACGGACGCATAAGCTTCAGAAATAAATTTTAGGAGCAGCAGGCGGGGCTTTCCCGTCTTACCCGAGGTGGGTTGAAAATGTCTTTGAGGCGCTTTCGACCCGCCTTTTTTGTGTTATTCCCGCAAAGTGCTTATCTTTGCAACCAAAGACGATAATGATATGGGAAAAGGAAAATTAGCGAAATTTGCCGACATGGCGCGTTATCCGCATGTGTTTGAATATCCGTTTTCAGTGGCCGACAAGGTTCCTTTTGAACAGCAGGGCCGCTGGCATCAGGATTTTTTTCATAACGACCATCCGATTGTGCTCGAACTGGGATGTGGCCGTGGAGAGTATACAGTGGGGCTGGCGCGCCTTTTTCCCGAGAAAAATTTCATTGGCGTGGACATCAAGGGGGCGCGCATGTGGACCGGTGCGACGGAAGCCTTGCAGGAAGGCTTGACCAACGTAGCCTTTTTGCGGACGAACATTGAGATCATCGACCGCTTTTTTGCTCCGGATGAAGTCAGCGAGATCTGGCTGACGTTCAGCGATCCGCAAATGAAGAAAGTGACCAAACGCCTCACGTCGACCTACTTCCTCGAGCGTTATCGCCGCTTTTTGGTCGATGGAGGACTGGTACATCTCAAGACGGATTCCAATTTTCTGTTCACCTATACCAGTCTTCTAATCGGAAAAAACCGGCTGCCTGTTGAGTTCTCTACGACCGACCTTTACCATAGTGTCCTGGCGGACCGGCCCGACAGTGAAGACGCCCGGATTCTGGGCATACAGACCTATTACGAGCAGCAGTGGATCGACCGTGGACTGAATATCCGATATCTGCGTTTCCGCCTGCCTCATGCCGGTTTGCTGGAAGAGCCCGAGGTAGAAATCGAGCTGGATGATTACCGTAGCTATAACCGGAGCAAACGGAGCAGTCGGGTTGCCGGAAAGTGATCGGATGAATCGAAAGAATTTTTAAATGAAACAAGATGAATAATATCTATCCCAAACTGATTTTGGATGCTCTGGCCACCGTGCGCTATCCCGGTACGGGCAAGAACATCGTAGAGGCCGGCATGGTCGAAGACGATATGCGCATCAGCGGTCTTCATGTAAGTTTTTCCCTGATATTCGACAAACCCACCGATCCTTTTCTGAAATCGTTGGTTAAGGCTGCCGAAGCGGCGATTCATGCCTACGTGGCCAAGGAGGTCGAGGTGGAGATCAAGGTCAAGACACTTCAGGCGCCACGACCCGAAGTCGGACATCTTCTGCCCGGCGTGAAAAATATCATAGCTGTGTCTTCCGGAAAGGGCGGAGTAGGCAAGTCGACCGTTGCCGCCAATCTGGCCGTTGCTTTGGCAAAGATGGGCTTCCGGGTCGGTCTGCTCGATGCCGATATTTTTGGTCCGAGCATGCCAAAAATGTTTCAGATGGAAGATGCCCGGCCGTATGCAGAGAATATTAATGGGCGTGATTTGATCATTCCGGTCGAAAAATATGGCGTGAAGATGCTTTCCATCGGCTTTTTTGTAGACCCCGATCAGGCTACGCTTTGGCGGGGCGGAATGGCAAGCAATGCGCTCAAACAGCTTATCGGCGATGCCGATTGGGGAGATCTGGATTATTTTATTCTCGACACACCTCCCGGAACGAGCGATATCCATCTGACGTTGGTCCAGACGCTGGCCATTACGGGCGCTGTCATTGTCAGCACGCCGCAGCAAGTAGCTTTGGCCGATGCGCGTAAGGGAATCAACATGTATCAGAACGACAAGGTGAATGTGCCTATTTTGGGCCTTGTCGAAAATATGGCCTGGTTCACGCCGGCCGAGTTGCCCGAAAACAAGTATTACTTATTTGGTAAGGAAGGCGTAAAGCGGCTGGCCGAGGAGATGCAGGTGCCGCTATTGGGGCAGATTCCAATTGTCCAAAGCATTTGTGAGCATGGCGATCAGGGAGTACCTGAGGCTCTGGATGCCACTTCCGTGGTCGGAAAGGCATTCATGCAGCTGGCGGCACGGGTTGTGACTCAGACCGACCGGCGCAATCAGGAACAGGCGCCGACGCAGATTGTGGAAATCAAGAAATAAGGAAACGCAAAATACGACTGCCGCATCGGGGCTTCCGGTGCGGCAGTTTTTATGGAGAAGAATTTTATGGTCGAAAAAGGAAACGCTTTACAGCCGGAACAGATTGAAGGTAATTTGGAATGGGACGGTCTGCACAGACCTCGGATTTTTTATGCTATGGCCGCCATATTTATGGGGCTTTTCCTGTCGGTCCTCGACGGGAGTATCTGTAATGTCGCTTTGCCGGGCATAGCCCGTGAGCTTCAGGTGTCTTCGTCCGATTCCATTTGGGTGGTCAATAGTTTTCAGCTCATGGTGATGATGTTTCTTTTGCCTTTCTCCGTTCTGGGCGAGTTGAAAGGTTTCAAGCGGATTTATCTATATGGTATGATCGTTTTTACAGTCGGCTCGTTGTGTTGTGCCTTGTCGCATGATTTGCTGCAGCTGGTGCTTTCACGCATGTTGCAGGGCTTTGGTGCGGCAATGATCATGAGTGTCAACGGTTCTTTGGTCCGGCTCATTTATCCCCGTCGTCATATGGCGAAGGGTTTCGGACTGAATGCGACAGTCGTGGCGGCAGCTGCTGTGGCCGGTCCCACGCTGGCTGCGGCCATTCTTTCCGTCGCTTCCTGGCCCTGGCTTTTTGCCGTGAACGTGCCTATCGGGATCGTGACCTATTTTATGGGCCGGAAATATCTGCCGCAGAATCCCACGCGGATTGTCGGAAGGCGTTTTGACTGGCGTTCGGCCGTACTCAATGTGCTCACCTTCGGCTTGCTGATCGGAAGTCTCGAAGCTTATTCCCATGGAGCGTCCTTGTCCTGGGTGTTCATAGGGCTGTTCCTGCTGTTGTTTTTCGGCATCTGGTATGTACGTTTGCAGTTACGTCAGCGCTACCCGATGCTGCCTTTCGATTTATTGCGCATTCCGGTATTTTCATTGTCAGTGCTTACCAGTGTCCTGTCTTTTACGGCCCAGATGCTGGCCATGGTCTCTCTGCCGTTTATGTTTCATACGACTTTTGGTTATGATTCGGTGGCAACAGGGCTTTTGCTGACTTCCTGGCCTGTGGTGATTATGATTGCGGCGCCTTTGGCCGGAGTGCTTACCAGCTATATTCATCCGGGTGCCTTAGGGGCTGTCGGACTGACGGTTATGAGCGTCGGCTGTTTTTTGTTGTCCTTTGTTCCGGCCGATGCCGGACATGCCCAGCTGGTGCTTTATCTTTGTATCTGCGGTTTTGGTTTCGGATTGTTCCAGACTCCGAACAATCATTTGTTGCTTACGTCCGCTCCGTCCTATCGGAGCGGGGGTGCCAGCGGCATGCAGGCAACGGCCCGTCTGGTCGGGCAGACCACAGGGGCTGCTTTGGTTGCACTCCTGTTCCATCTTTTTGGCCCCGGAGCGCCGCACGATGCTCTGTTGCTGGCCGGTGTTCTGACCCTTTGTGGTGCCTTGTCTTCTTTCGGACGCACGAAAACAAAGGTTAAATGATCTTTTTGTTCCTTTAAAGGACAGGTTGGCTCTTTTCGGTTTTTAAAGTTCTTTGTTTTTCTTTATTCCATAAATCTTAATATATTTTTCAGATATTCCAATTTGTTTTTTATTAGATTTTCCTTCCTTTCTGTAAAAGGATTCTTAATAAAGAAATTCGGCCTTCTATCTTTGATACTCGCGAAAAAAATATAATATTCTACGAATTTTTAAGTCAAGTGATATATTAATCACGTTTTCCTGCTCTATTTTTGTACAAGATGGTTTTTTACTTTAGTATATTACCTTAGTCTGTTGTCCTTACTGTTTTATACGTAATGAGTCGTTAAGGGAATTGTTTAGGAAGGACAGATGAAATAGACGGTGTCGTCTTCTTGTAGAGTGTCGTAAAGCTGGGTCAGGAGGCCCGGTAGTCTTGTTGATTTTAAAATTATAGAATATGGTGCGAAATCGTTTGAGATTTAGTGTTTATAGCGAGATGTTCCTCGTTGATTTAGATATGGTTCTGTATTTTCAGGCAGACGATCATTATACACATGTTTATTATGCGAATGGCAATCGCTTTATGGTGCCTTTTGGTTTGTCTAAGGTGGAGTCTATGATCAGTGAGAATTCAGACTGTGGTGACCATTTTGTCCGTTTGGGCAGAACGTATATGGTTAATTTGGAACGCGTGTTTCAGGTGAATGTGGTGAAATGCGTTGTGTTATTGTTCGACGACCAAGGGGTGAATTATACGTTGCATTTACCCAAGCAAGCACTGCGTAAGCTCATGGAGCTGATAAATGAAAAAGCATGATATTTTAAATTATTTTTGCTCTGTTTCTGCATCTCGCGAAATAAACTATATGTTTCGCGAATATCATTATTTCTTGTCATACGAATCAGAATTATAGTTTATAAATTTGCTCCGTTATGTAACATGTATTTGCAAATATAGAATATACACCTATATAAAGAGACTTTAATTTTATTATAGATTTTAAAAAGTTAGACTTATGGAAAAGAAGACACTGGTTTCTATTCTTGCAATGACATCTGTCTCTATGGGAGCTTATGCCGATGCAAATGTGGAGCACATTATCGGGATGACCGAGACCGACTGGAGCGGTGCCACAAATCTCGAAATCGGGAACGGAGTGATTATTTCTCCGAGTGGTACAGCCATTTCGCAGAACATAGGAAAATTGGTTGCTGGTACTTATAAGTTTGGAGTATCAAATAATTCCAATGCTCAGTTATTAGTAAATGGAAAGGCCTTAGATGCTAACGGACAATTTACATTGACAGCGGAAACAGAAGTTGTGATTACAATTTCTGCAGTGACTGCAGGTCAAGAATTTCAAGTAAGCGGCTTAAATTTGGATTTGGTTTATGATTTTGTCAGTACAAGAAATACTTTGACTGTAGAATTGGCAAAAGCTTTAGCAAAAATCGATGAAACAGATGAGGTAGCTGCCAGCTTGAAGGAAGAGGGTAGTCAACTTTCTGCAAAAATCGCTACCCTTAAAAATGAAGTTGCAGATGAAAGTACAGCTTATGCCGCTTATGTTTCTATGGAATTATATAAGGGGGTTGCAGAGTCTAAGATTATGGCAGAGATTAAAGCTTTTGATACAAAAGTAACTAATGCTGCTGATAATGCTGCTCCATATTTGGCTGCAAAAGCAATAGGCGATGCAAAGAATGCTGAATATAAGACTGTTCTTGCTACTATCGATCAAATAGCTGAAACAGAAGGTTTGCGTGCCTATGTAAAGAGTATTACTGCTGCGGCTTCAAATGCGGCAAATGACTGTATACAACAATTCTTAAAACAAGCAGAGGATGCCTACAAGGCAGGTACAGCTGCTTCTGTCTGTACAGAAGAAAATAACAACAAGTTTATTGCTGATGCGGATAAATTGATTACAGCATTTGCTGCTGATATTCAGCTTGCTCAGGATGACCATGCTGCTTATTTAGAACTGGATCCAGAAATTCAAACATTAAAAGAAACTTATAATACTGCATTACAGAAAGTGATAGCTGCATTTACTGTTGCAGGTACAGACTATCCGGATGTATATGCGGGTTTGCGTAATACAGCTTCTGTTGAGTTGACCAATAATGGTTTGAATGTGATTTTGGATGCAGAAAAGAAGAATGGAACTGCTGAAAATCATCGTGGAGCCGCTGCAAACAAAGACGCTAATTTGACTGCTTTGACTGAGGCTGAAACTCAGATCGCTGCTATCAGCAAGAAATATACTGATCGGGCTGTGTCTTTGAAGGAAGCGTGGGATAATGCTCAGACAATCTTGAATGGTTTACAGACTCGTTTGGATGGTGTTGCAGCAATGGATGGCGTGAAAGAAGGGTATCAGGCAGATATAGATAAGATTCAGGCTGCCATTGATGCTTTTGAAGGTACCATTACAAAAGATAATGAAGCTAATACCATTGATTCAAAAGATTATACCGGAACCCAGACAACAATTAATAAGTCAATAGACGATTTGATTACGAAGTCTGTAGGAAGCGTTGCCGATTATAATGCTTATGTTGCTGTTAAGGAAAATATTGCTACATTGCAAAAGAAGTTGGATGACAATAAGAAAGTTGTCAATGCATTGCAGTCTAAAGATAAACTTTATTCAGCTAACGGTAAGTATGCAGGCTTGGAAGCTGGATATCAGAAGGATATCAACGGGTATACAGATGGTATAACTGCTGCTCTTAAGAATAAGACCGCTTTACAGTGGAAGACAAACAATCAGAGCAAACTTGATGGAACTTCAACTGCACTGGATACTTATAAGACCAATGCAGAAACTACACTTGCAAATTACGAGACGGTAACCACTGCTCTTGCAAATTACGATAAGGCTATTTCTGATTTGGAGAAGAAAGTAGGTGCTGATCGTGGAGTATGGGTGTATGTGAACGGTGCAGCAACAACCGATACATATGGAAGTAAGATTGATGGTTTCAGAACCAATTATAACACAGTTCTTAAAGCTAAAACTGATGCTTTAGCTGCGTCAAATGCTGATCATGTAACTAAGATGGCAGCTGCTGTAACAGCAACAAATGGTGTTACCATCGTTGCAGATGCAAATGCGCTGGTGGCTTCTTTTGACGCGGATAAGGCACAATATGAGGAAGATGTTGTTGCTTCTGTTATTGCAACTTTATTGGCTCAGGCAGAGACGAATATCAACACAGCTCAAACTGGTCTGGATGCTCTGGTTCTTACTCGGGATGAGTTGGGACTTTCTTTGGAGGAAATTACTGCTGAGAAGTCTAAGATCCAGGGTAAATTGACTGAGCAGAAGAGTGATCTAGAAGACGCTAAGGGCCAGCCAGATGATGCAGATAAAATGGCTGTTTTGTCAACAATCAATACTGCTTTGGATGCCATTAAGGTGGAGGTCGCAACTTTAAGCGGTCAGATTACTGAGGTTAAAACAGCTGTTCAGGCTAACAAGAATCAGAAGGCTGAAGCAGACAAACAGGCCAATGAGATTGATGTTTATTTGAATGGAGGTACGTGGAATAATACTGCAGTAAAGAGTGTTATTGCATTGAATGAGGATGCAAATCGTGCTTCTGAATTTGGAAACTTGGTATCTGGACTTCAAACAAAACTGAATACCTTAAATGCAGCTATGTTGGCTTCTACGACGAACGAAACCATGGTGGCTGATTGGGCAGATAAGACGGTAGAAGGTGAAACCGTTAAAGGATATGCAACTCGTTTGAGTGATTTGTTGGCTGAAGTAAACGAGGCACGTACAAAAGCCGTTGCATCTACAGACAACTGGAAGGCTTATCAGGAAGTTGTCGCTTATTACGGTACTGGTAATAACAATCTAAATATTCAGGGCAACATTAATCAGGCTAAGGCAGACGTTCCAAGTGTAACCGATGGAACGAGCGAGACTTACTATCTGAATCAGATTGCAGAATATCAGACGCAATTTGATAAATTGGTTGCTGCTGTTTCAAAATCTTATACCGATCGTACCAGTGTCAAGGATAAAGATGCTCAGAAGGCAAGTCTGCTTGCGTTGAATAATAACATTAAGGCTGTTAAGGGATTGGCAGAAGCTAATGAAAAGAAATATCAGGAGCAGCTGACTACTAAGGAAACAGGATATAATGCGATTGTTACGCTTTGGCAAGAGGTTTATTACGAAATCTCTACAGGAGATCAGTCTACACAGGTGGATGTTTATTTGAATCAGTTGGCTGAGCTTCAGACTCAATATTTGGCGTTGAAGACCAATATGGATTCTTATTATGCTAATGGACAGTCTGATGCAAAACATACTGATGTAACAAGTGCGTTGTCTTCTATTTTTGCGGAAATTACAGATATTCAGAAAACTCAAGAGGAAGGTTACAATGAAGCTATTGCAGCTGACAACAAAGTTCGTTACGATGCTTTTGTTGCAGCAGTAGAAGATGTTCGTGAGCAATATACTGAAGCGTTGAATATTATTGGTCAGTTCAGTCAATTGCAGAATCCTGGTTTTGTTGCAGAAGTAGGTCCCGCAGTAACAGACGCCAATACTGAAATTAATGGAATTTTGACCAGATTGAGAACGCTCGAGTCTGAAACAGCTGCGGAATATACTGATACTGAAGCTGGCCAGTTATTTGATGAATTCGAAACCAATAAACAATCTGCTAATGATTTACAGCAGGAAATCATTGCTGCATTGGATAAAATGGATGATCGGGTGAATACTTTAGCTGTAAGTTATTTTACTACTCAGTATAATACCTATAATGGGAAATTGCAGACTGCAATTGCTGAACTGGAATCATATTCTTTCACTACAGCAACAGTAAATGCTGCATTTGCAGATGTACGTGAGATTATCAGCAAGGCTAAAGCGGATCTGGACGCACAGACTTATCTGGCGATTAAGATCGATGGTCATTTGCAGGAGTTTGAGAAAGTAGAACAGCTGTTGGCTTCTGGTAAGGAAGCTGCTGCTAAGGCAGAAGGTACAGCAGAAATCAATCGGGTTCAGGAAGAAAATGGAGATCAGTTGAATGATTTGACCAATAAGTTCGTTTATACGAATGATGCTGACGAGTCAATCAAGAATGGTTATATCAATCGTTATAACGACATTGTTAAGAATCAATTTGATGCTCCGGTAGCCACTTATAATTCGGCTGTAGCATCAGGTCAGGCTATCTATGGTAATGTCATTGTTTCCTTGAAAAATGCGCTGGCTACTTTCGAAACCACTGCTGACGCAATTTATAATGAGGCTAAGTCTAAATCTGATCATCAGAAATTGAATCAGTCTGCATACGATGAGGTGATGAAGAAGGTCTCTGAGTTACAGATAAGTTTGGCTGCTTCCAAAGATTTTGTGAGCAAGTATATCGTTCTTTATGACTTCTCTGATATTGAAAACTCAATAGCTAATTTGACTTCTGATCTCAATATTTGGTTAGAAGAGGGCTCTTGTGCAACCAATAAGAATTATGGATTTACTGTTTGTGGAAACATAGCAAGCAATATAGCAACAGTCTATACAAGCGTGAATATAACTGAAGAAACTCGCTTGAAGACGGAAATCCAAAATCTGTATGGAGATCAGAATTTGGCAGCAGATGCAGTAGAGGGAACAGACAAAGTTGCTGAAGTAGAGGCCTATAGAGCAGAAATTGATGCATTGCAGACGGAGTTTGATAAGAAGATTATTGATCCTACATTTATAGCACTTGATGCGAAAGGAAGACAGACAGTTTATCTTTCTTATGAGGCAACAATTGCAAAAATGCGTGCAGAACTTGCTACTTATTACAGTACTGAAAATGTATATGGTAACTTAGTAACTGAAATTGGTACGGTAAAAGAAGCTTGGGAAGAGACAAATACTTTGCTTTCTGGAACACATGCAAACGTACAAGCACAGTTCAACGCAGATCTTGCAGCAGAAAATACAGCTATTGTTGAATTGGAAGCAGAACTTGACCGTTATAATGCTGCCGGCCAGGTTATCTTTGCTCAAGCTAAGATTAAAGAGCAGGTGAAGATTCTGATTGCAGCATTGGATGTTTTAAGTCAGGACATTAAAGATGCACAGATTCCATATACGATTAATGAGAACGTATATCAGAAACTGTCTGCTGAGATTGATGGTCTAAGCGATAAGCTGACTGCATTGCAGGATAAGGTTGCTAAATTCGAGTTTGAGCTGGTTGGAATATATTCTTACTACGTTAAACGTATTGAGGAAGGTATTTCTGAAGCTCAAGAGATTTTAGATGCTGACTATAAGAAATGGAGTCTGACTGAATCCGACGTTGTGTACAATAAAGCAACAATTGAATCACGGCTTACTGCATGTGATAAGGCTACTACTTACAATGAATTGTACAAGCGCATCACGGACACTGAAACTGAGGGTAAGGAAAGTTTAACGAAACTTGTGAATGCTGTTTCTGACATGATCGATCAATTGAATAACTCTCAATGGTTCTGTACTGAAAGCACGGAACGTGAATTGATAGCTGAACGTGATGCAATTAAGAAGTTAAGTATTGGTACTGGCATTAATAATGATCAAGATGTTTCTATTAATGCTTATAATATTAATGCTTACAACGGTGTTGTTTACTATGATGTTAATGGAAATAAGCTTGTTGACACTAACGGTGATCCAATATATAGTAAGCCGGTATCTTATCTTGATGAGGCACCGGCAATCGAAGCTCGCATCAATGAATTGAAAGCTCAGATTGCTGCTCTTAAGGCAAAAACTGAGGAGAACAGATTTAAGCTGGGTGATATGGACCGCGATGGCAGCGTAGTAGTCGACGACTATATGGCTGTGCTGGATATTGTCTTGAATTACACGGAAGAAGAGAAGGAAGCACTTGGCGAGCTGAAGTTCTTGGCTGCTGATGCCAACCAGGATGGTAGCATCAATATCGGTGACTTGACGGCGATTACCAATACAATCATACGTAGCAATTATTCAAGTCTGCAAAGGATCAAGGCCAGAACAGCTGAAACCGTTGATGGTGCTATTGTACTCGGATTGGAGAACCAGGAAGGTGTTCAGCGTATTGCCGTTCGCTTGAGCAATGCTGCCGCTTACACAAGCTATCAGATGGATGTGAAGTTGCCGGCCGGAGTTTCTGTCATGAGCGCTTCATTGGGTTTGGGTGCTGCTGATCACGAAGTTTACACGAATACGTTGGCAGACGGTACATACCGTGTTGTAGTGACTTCTATGCAGAACAATAAGTTTGCAGATGGCGACGATGCATTGATCTATCTCGAAGTCAGCGGTAAGGCTGCCGCTCAGCTAACCGTAACTGAGGCCATGGCTGCTGATGCAACCGGTAAGGTTTACAACGTACGCGGAATCGGCGGTGGTGAAACAACCGGTATCGATGGTGTTACTGCAGACCAGAGCATGAAGGCTAAGATCTACTCGGTAGGCGGTCAGCTCATGGATAAGGTAACCCGCGGTATCAACATCATCCGCAATGCCGACGGTACGACTAAGAAGGTGTTGAAAAAATAATAGTTAAAGTCTCTGTGTCCTGAAAGCGTGGCCGCCACGTGTGGCCGCGCTTTCTAAAATACAGGAAATGAATAACAACAACTAAAGAAGAAACGTATGACCAAAAATAACATGAAAATCAGACAGCTGCTGACTCGTTGCACAGCTGTTCCGGTGGCATTCGTAGGCTTGGCTCTGAATGCATTTGCCGATAATAAGGTCACGATCGAAGACTTCAGCATTAAACTCAACGAAGAAAAGACTGTTGCGATTTATCTGGAGAATACGGATCCCATTGCAGCTTTGCAGATGGATATCGTATTACCAAAGGAATTGTCTTATGTTTCAAATAGTATAGTGCGTAATGAGGAGCGTCTTGATCGGGATACGCATTCATTAATGATGCAATATGTTGGTGCTGGTGATAATAATGTAAATATCTATCGTTTATTGATTGTTCCTTCGTCTATGGATAATATTGAGGGAAACAGTGGTGCGATAGCTTACTTTACGGTGACAGCGGGTGCTTTCAATGAAGTGGATAAGATTCGTTTTGAGAATATCGTAGGAAGCCGACTTCCGGATGGTAGTGCGGACACCAAAGTTGAAGTAACAGGTGATGAAACAACAGTTTCTCCTTATGCCGGTTTTGTGCAGATGGGTGCTGAGGCTTTGGAAATCAAAACTGACGGCAGTTCAAAGAAAGTGGACGTGCAATTGACGAATCATATCACGGTGCGTAATATGGAGGCAGTAATTAAACTGCCTGCCGGTCTTTCTTTCGAGATGAATGAGAAAGGCAAACCAAAATTTGATTATGGTACCCGCTTGCCACAGAATGCAACAATCAGTTCTAATGTGATGGCTGACGGTTCCATGAAAGTGGTTATTGCCGGAGTGACGACTCAGCCTTTCGATGGTAATGAGGGAACGGTGTTCTCGTTCTATGTGAAGGCTGACGAGACTTTGGCACAGAATTCAGAGATTGTGATCAGTGATGTGCTGGTTACTGATGAGGGGGCAAATGCTTATGTGATTGATGAAGTTGCTAAGCAAGCTGTCGTTAATTCATATATTACCTATTATGAACCAGCAAAGAAAGTTGTAGACGAACTGCAGGGACGCTATGATGCTGCTGTAGAAAAAATCAATACCGAGGCTCCGACCGTAAAGGACAGTGTCCTCGTTACGGATTCCATTGCAAAGGTTGGCGCTCAGGTAGAAAATCTGAGAAAGGCTGTAGAACAGGCATATCAGGACGAAACTTTGGCTGAGAACAGCGAAACGGTATTGGCTCCGGTAGCGAATATTGACCAGGCCATCGAAGAAATGGTAGGTTATGCTTTGGCGTTGGAGCAGGGTTTGGTTAATAATGAGGCTGCTTATCAGCGTTTGACAGCTGAAATCGCAGCTGCTCAGACCGAATTGGATGCAGCAACCGAGAAAATCAATACTGAAAGTGCTGCCGTAGCTGCTCAGTTCACAGAGACTCTGGCTGGCATCAAGACGCAGATCGATGCGCTGACTGCTGATGTGAAGGCTCAGTACGAGGCCGGTAAGCTGACTGCAGAAAGCACGGTAGACTTGACCGCCGTTAAGGAGGCTACGACGAAGGTGGTTGCTGATGCTGCT
>artificially_reared_2__coassemble_466_pt1 | contig 21352 bp, 21 predicted proteins | sample artificially_reared_2__metabat2_low_PE_008 | metagenome-assembled genome bin artificially_reared_2 | reverse complement strand
AGCAGAATGCTGACGAGGCTATGGACTGCGCAAGCTGTATCGGTTGCGGTGCCTGCGTTGCTGCATGTAAGAACGGTTCAGCCATGCTGTTTGTTTCTTCCAAGGTAAGCCAGCTGGCTCTGTTGCCACAGGGTCGTCCTGAAGCAGCCCGTCGTGCCAAGGCCATGATCGCCAAGATGGATGAGCTGGGCTTCGGTAACTGTACGAACACCCGTGCCTGCGAGGCTGTTTGTCCGAAGAACGAAAGCATCGCCAATATCGCCCGTTTGAACCGTGAGTTCATCAAGGCCAAGCTGAACGATTAATAAGGGCTTAGCAGGGCTGAAAACGAAGATGACAGCTTTATAAATTTGTGGGGAGGAACCTGAATGAGTCGGTTCCTCCCCATATTTTTTGAGGTTCTGGTTCTAAGATTTGTTCTGTAACGAATGAAAGACTATATCTGATTCTGTTTACGATATTGTAACGGTGTGATGCCCATCATCTTTTTAAATAAGGAGGCGAAGTAAGATTGGTTTCCAAATCCGAGTTGTATGGCTATGTCGTGCATGGACGACGGTTGGGTCAGCAGGGCGATCTGAGCCTTTTCAATCCGTTTGTTCAGGATGTATTCGACAGGAGTCATTCCGGTTTCCCGTTTGAATATTCTGATGAGGCTATCCTTGCAAACGCCTACCATTTCTGCCAGATCATCGAGTGGCAGACTTTCTGAAATGTGTTGCAGAATGTACTGCTGTACGCGGAGCACTCTGCTGTCGTTGGTCTCATTGATGGTCACCGATTGTCTGTAAAATCGGGAAATAAACATCATCATGATGGCTTCCATTTCATATTGTTCTTTCTGTGTGTGTTGGGCAAAGCGCTGAATGACCTGAATAGTTGTCTGACTGTTGTCATAGGATGAGGGAGCACTATGTTTCAGGAAGCCGTCGGGGTTCAGTTCGACGAGCCTTTTAAACAGATGCAGATCATATATTTCTGCATTCAGTTCAAATGGAAAATAATTTTGTTCGTAGATATTGTTTTTCTGAATCTGTTGATCCAGAATATGCAGATAATAGTGGGTGAACGGGCCGTTACAATGGTCGCTATGCCGTACAAAGGGAGGAATCATATAAAGATGTCCGGGAGAAAGCTGATAGGTTTTCTTGTTCATGGTTACTTCAGCCTGTCCGTGCTCCACGTAATAAATTCTTAGAAACGGGCTGCAAAGGTTATTGAAATTCCAGTCTGCATTCATCTCTATCCGTCCGATATGAAGTAAAATCAGAGGTCTGGACAGATACGTTTCGAAAAGTGAATTCTCAGATGGTTTTTTGATGTTCATTTTTATAGTGATTTAGGTTAAATAATAAGGTTATGGTTTTATTTTTATCTGCAAAACGATTTTTCTTGATTTTATTTTGACTTGACCGTTTCGATGAAATAGAATTGTTGCCTGAGTTTTTATCGCATTCATATCTTTTTCTGTAGAATTTAAGGTTTTATAATCCGATAGTTGCCACCTCCAAGCATTTTGACGACACCTTTCAATTCGAGATTGAAGAGCAGGGAACTTACCCGACTAACCGGCCAATCGGTTTCCACGCAAATTTGATTGATCGGTTTGTTGTCGGAGAGGAGCAGGCAGTCTACGATGACTTGTTCTTCGGCTGAAAGATCGGAAAACAAGGTCAGTTGCCTGTGCTCCGGCTGCTTGCTGGTATGCCAGCCCATGATTTGCGCAAAGTCGGCAGCCCGGAGCAGCAGCATGGCACGATTGTTTCGGATCAGATTGTTGCAGCCTTCTGAATAAGTGTCGGTTGTTCGTCCGGGAAATGCGAAAATGTCGCGATGGTAGCTTTCTGCCAGTTCTGCTGTGATTAACGCTCCGCCTTTTGCCGCAGACTCGACGACGACTGTTGCGTCTGCAATGCCCGCTACAATACGGTTCCGTCGGATAAAGTTCACCTTATCGGCATTTGTTCCACTCATGAATTCTGTGAGCAGTCCTCCTTGTCTGAGCATGGCTTCGGCTGTGCGCTGATGCATTCTGGGGTAGATCTGATCGAGTCCGTGTGCCAGAACGCCTATTGTCTGCATTCCGTAGTCCAGGGCTCTTGTGTGCGCCTGTATGTCTATTCCGTAAGCCAGTCCGCTTACGACAAGAGCATCCGGACAGATTTCATGCAGCTCGCTGATAAATCGTTGGCACAAGTCTTTGCCGTATTCCGTGCAGCGGCGTGTTCCCACGATATTCAGGATGTGTCTGGCATTTAAGTCGGCGTTTCCCTTGTAGAACAAAGCGATGGGAGCATCCGGGCAGTCCCGGAGTCTTTTCGGATAATCCGTATCGTTCAGGCACAGACACTGAATTTGTTTTTCGGTGATGTATTTCAGTTCTTCTTCAGCACGTGGCAACCCCTTTTCCATTTCTTTCAGGGCAGCTCTGAGTTTTTCGCTGGCTTCCGGAATCAGAGCACGTACATCGCTCCGGTGTTCAAATACACATGTGGCACTTCCGGCCTCTTCGATCAGAAGGCGCTGGTAGGTGCAGTTCAGCCGAGGTATCCGGGTCAGAGCCAGTGTATAGATGATTTCTTGTTCCGTCATGTACTGATAATATTGGTAACAAAGGCAATGGGTATGTTTCGTTTTATTCGGGGGCATCCTGTTGCAGCCAGGGAGCCAGCTTCTGTTCTAATTCCGCACATGCGGACAAACGTCCGTGGACGATACACACGGTGTCTACCTGGCTCTTTATGGCACATTTCATATCAGGAAGGCGAAAGATGTCTTGAAAGAAGATATACTTAATCCCTTCTTTCTTGACTTTTAACTTACATACAAACTCGTCTCCACTTTTCAAGGGAGTTTTGAAAGCCATGTTCAGACGGGCTACTACGGCATCAATACCCTGCTGATGCATTTGGGCAAAACTGATGCCCGCGTGAAGCAGAAACTCATGACGGGTATGTTCCATATAGTGCTGGTAGTTGGCATTGTTGACTATGCCTTGAAGATCGCATTCATAGTCGCGTACTTTCATTTTAAGCTCGTAACAATAAGCATTTTCCATCTAATTCTTCTTAATTTTCTTTGTCTGCAAACAAAGATAGGAAAAAATGTCGGATTTTTATTTCTGCAGCAATTTATTTGGCAGATTGGAACATATTTTTTGTATTTCTCAGGAATTCATATCCAAACCGGCATCGTAGACATTCATGTTTGTCACAGTATTCCCGTTTTAGCTGGATAAGCGCCTGGCTGTCGGCCGCGTGTTCCGTTTTCAGTCCGCATTCCTGCCAGATGCGGATGATATGATTGTTTTCCGGTTTGATCTGTTCCAACAGGTTGATGGCTTGTTCCGCATAGTTTGCCTGCTGCGTCAGCGTACCATAAGCGAAGAGGGTCGGCACGATGGTGTTGATAATGATCAGGTCGGCCGACGCCCGGCTGATTCTTTTACTGCTGTGTGGTGAGGGATAACCGAACAAATAATGATCCTCCCAATACGGGTTGGTTTCCATTTGCAGTTTTTTCCGTAGCGGTTCCGTTTCGGATATGTTTCGGATTATGGAAAAGGTGATCTGTTCCTCGTGGAACATACGGGCTAATTGTGAGATACGCAGGTGCGGGAAATTTTGGGGGCGGGTCCGCATGAATTTCCACATCTGCCAGGGGAGCGGATGCAGTTGGAATTTATGGCTTAGGTAGGCATATTCCTTTTGCAGCTTGCAAAAGTATTCATCGTGTGGTGCTTCCTTTTGTCCGCGTTCCGGTAGTGATGCCGGATCGAGCAGACCAGCCTGTCCCATGAAAACGGCTTCGATCTGAAAAGGGTGGTCCCGGTGTTTGGCTATGTCCCGGAGGGGTATTGAAGCAGCCCATTGTTCAAAAGCGTCTCCGTTCAGGCCGAAGCCGAGGTTGCGGGCCAAGGTGATGAAAAAGGCATTTTCCCAATCCCCGTTTAAGGCTTTCATTCTTTTGATTACCAACCGGGCTTTGTCCGTCATCCGTTCATAGACTAAGGCACTCATCCAGCTGTGAACCATAAAAGTAGTTAGTTGAGGGATTATTTCGTGGCAGCGTGGATAGTCGTCCGACTTTTGCAACTGAGCATAATTCTGTCTGACGGTTTCGGGAATCTCCATTTGGAATTGGGCCGGATACTTCCCGTTCAGAGTCTGTACTTCCTTGTCACAGAGGGCCGCTACGTGCAGAATGACATTGTTGTAGGCAGAGTCTTTGTGATGTCCGTGTCGGAACCAGTCGGAGGAGGCTTGATGAATTTCCACGTTTCCGGCCCATACGGTCCGGCCTATTTTTACTTTCGCATTGAAAAAGTCCGGTCCGGCATTCTCGTTCGGGATTCCCGGATCGATGATTTCCAGTTCCTCGCCGGATGTGGTCTGCAGCGGGCGCAACGGATAGATACGATGCTTCCAGGCGTAATGCAAAAGTTTTTCCATAGTACATAATGATTTAAGAAACATTATTTTCCCTACAAATTTAATGAAATTAGGCGCATTTCTTTTATCTTTGCCCCATAAAACTTTATTGGAAATGAAAATAGCACTAATCGGTTACGGCAAGATGGGCCGTATGATCGAACAGATCGCCTTGCAACGCGGTCATGAAATTGTGAGCATTATTGATATTGACAATCAGCAGGATTTTGATTCAGAAGCTTTCCGAAGCGCCGATGTGGCCATCGAATTTACGGCACCGCATGTGGCCTATAACAATTATTTGCGTGCGTTTCAGCATCATGTGAAGGTTGTTTCCGGTTCAACGGGCTGGATGGCCGATCATGGCGACGATGTGCGTCGGATGTGCAGCGAAGAAGGGCAAACACTCTTCTGGAGTTCCAATTTCAGTTTAGGGGTAACTATTTTCCGGGCAGTCAATAAGTATCTGGCCCGGATTATGAACCAGTTTCCCGACTATGACGTGAAAATGGAAGAGGTGCACCATGTTCACAAGCTGGATGCACCCAGTGGAACGGCGATAACTCTGGCCGAGGAGCTGATCGGGCAGTTGGACCGTAAGGACAAGTGGGTGAAAGGATTGCAGACAGCTCCCGACGGTACCGTCAGCGGATCGGATCATTGTGCCCCCGACGAAGTGCCTATTGCCAGTGTCCGGCGTGACGAGGTGCCGGGCATCCATTCGGTGACTTACGACAGTGAGGCGGATTGCATCACGATTACGCACGATGCCCATAACCGGAAAGGATTTGCCTTGGGTGCCGTGCTGGCTGCCGAATATACGGCAAACCACGAAGGACTGCTGACGATGGACGATCTGTTCCAGTTCTGATGATTTAACCACGAATAAAATATGTTTCAGATGCGGTCCGGAGCTTCTGCGGCATGTCCGGGCCGATAAAAATAGAGAGAAATCCGTATGAAAAAGAAAACAGTGAAACCTACTAAGGTCCAGTGGATCAAGATGAGCCTTGTTTTAGTGCTTTATCTGGCTTTTCTGCTTTGGGTGAAAAGCTGGTGGGGCCTGATTGTGGTTCCGTTTATATTTGATGCCTACATCACGAAGCGTATTCCCTGGACCTGGTGGAAAGATCTGGAGAATCCGGTGTCGCGCACCATCATGAGCTGGGTGGATGCCATCGTGTTTGCCTTGGTGGCTGTTTATTTTGTGAATATCTATTTTTTCCAGAATTACACGATTCCGTCTTCTTCGCTGGAAAAATCCCTGCTTGTGGGCGATTATCTGTTTGTGAGCAAGATGAGCTACGGCCCGCGTGTGCCCCAGACGCCCCTTTCCATGCCGTTGACGCAGCATACGCTTCCGATTTTTAATTGTAAGTCGTATTTTGAGCATCCTCAATGGGATTATAAGAGAGTTTCCGGCGGGAAGGTGCAGTTGAACGACATTGTCGTTTTCAACTATCCGGCAGGCGATACGGTGGCGCTCAATCCGATGTATCAGGTGGATTATTATCCGATGTGTTACGGGTATGGGCGTGAACTGTATCGTCAGCAATACGGAACACTGCCGGTACTGGATTCTTTGCCCATTATGGAGCAGCGTAAGATTTATGCCCTGTATTATGAAGCCGGGCGGCAGTATATCCGTCAGTATCCTCAGGAATTTGGCGAAGTGACCTGGCGTCCGGTGGATCGTCGGGAAAATTACGTGAAACGTTGTGTCGGTCTGCCCGGACAGACGTTGCAGATCAAAGATCACGTGGTTTATCTCGACGGTAAACCCAACAAGGAACCCGACGAGGTGCAGTATAACTACCGTGTCGTATTCCGCCAGCCGCTGCCCGAAAGTTTGATCCGCGAGCTGGATTTGAGTCGTGAGGACATCGCAGGGCTGGGGCAGCGCGGCGTACTACCCTTGACGAACCATGCTTATCAGACGCTTGCCGCGCGCAAGGATCTGGTAGAAAGCATTGCCTATGATGATTCGGATGATACGGAAGGCATTTATCCTCTGAATCAGGCTACGGGGTGGACTCGGGATAATTATGGTCCGGTGTGGATTCCTGCCAAAGGAAAGTCGGTCAAACTTACCTTAGACAATATTGCCGTTTACGAACGCCCTATCAAGGTTTATGAAGGCAATGACCTGCAGGTGAAGGACGGCAAGATATTCATTAACGGTAAGGAAACAGATACTTATACCTTCAAGATGGACTATTACTGGATGATGGGAGACAACCGTCATAATTCCGCCGATTCCCGTTACTGGGGTTTTGTGCCCGAGGACCACATCGTAGGCAAGCCCATTCTGATCTGGCTATCTTTGGATAAGGACCGGAGCTGGTTTGACGGCCATGTACGCTGGAACCGTCTGTTCCGTTTGGTGGACAACATTAAATAGTGTGTTTTCGCAACAATAACTTGTAACGAGCCTCCTGCGGTCTGTTTTTCCGGACAAGGGGCTCGTTTATCTTTGCCTGATAATCCATAATGAATGCTTCTGAAAAAAAATCGCGGGTCCTTCTGACAACAGCTTATTGGGGGCCAGTGCAGTATTATGCCAAGTTGTTCCAGTATCCGCAAGTGTTGCTGGAGCAGTATGACCATTATGTGAAACAGACCTACCGTAATCGGTGCCATATCGCCGGTCCGGACGGCGTTTTGCCGCTTACGGTACCTGTCGTAAAGCCGGAACAGCCCAAGGCTTTCCTGAAAGATATCCGCATATCCGACCATGGCAACTGGCGGCATTTGCACTGGCATGCGCTGGAGTCGGCCTATCGTAACAGTGCCTTTTTTGAATATTATGCCGATGATTTCCGGCCTTTTTATGAGCAAAAATGGACGTTTCTTATAGACTTCAATGAAGCTATCCAGCAAAAAGTTTGTTCTCTGTTGGATTTTGAGCCGAAAATTCACCGTACGGAGTGTTTTTATGCTGCCGAAGAATTGCCGGATGATGTAGCAGACTTTCGGGAGCTGATCCATCCCAAGCGCGATTTTCGGGCCGATACGGACTTTCAGGTGCAGCCCTATTATCAGGTGTTTCGCGAGCGGCACGGTTTTCTGCCCGATCTGAGTATTGCGGATTTGCTTTTCAATATGGGGCCTGAGGGATTGTTGGTTCTGCGTGCTTCCTGTAAAGCGGAAGCCTATTTGTAGATCAGGGTGGTCAGGTTTTCCGGCCGGAACAGTTCTTTGGCTACTTCGTGGAGTTCTTCTGCGGTCAGTGCATCAATTCTCCGATAAAGTTCTTCCTGGCTTCTTCCATGCTGGTAGTGCAGGAATGTTTTTCCTAAGGCAAGAGCCACGCTTTCTGAATTGTCGTACGAGATGCCGATCTGCCCCTTGATCTGGCGTTTGGCGGCAGCCAGTTGTTTTTCTGAAACCGGTTTTTCGATCAGTCTGTTCAGTTCTTTAGCTACAAGACGCCGGCAGCGGTTTATGTCGTGTTCGTCGCAGCCGAAATAGATACACCAGACGCCCGTATCGGTATAGGCTGTCATGCTGCTTTCTACCGTATAGACCAGTCCGTTCTTTTCGCGCAGGCTCAGATTCAGGCGTGAACTCATACCCGGACCGCCTAACATGTTGTTCAACAGGTACAGGGCAATGTGTTTCGGATTCCGGGCGCTGTAACTCCGGCATCCGATTAGGACGTGAGCCTGATGTGTATCCTTTTTTCTGGTAATTTCAACTGGAGTGTAGGGTGGCAAAACTGTGACCTTGGAGTTTTGTATGGCAACGCTCATTTCCGTTTCTGATGCCGGATTGACAATTTGCCGGTAGCGTTCGGAATCCTTGTCCCGTGAATCAATGGCACGTTTAATGGCCTTCTCCAGCTCCCGTTTGATGGTTTTCGGGTCAATATTACCATATAGGAAAAAGGCCATGTTTTGTAGTCGATAGTTTCGAGCTACGAAGCGTTGCATGTCTGCACTTTTGTATTGTCTCAGGCGTTCTGCTTCGCCTAATATGTTTTTGCCTAAAGCACATCCCTGGAAAATCAGGTTTTCGAATTCATCATAGATTAATTCAGAAGGCGAGTCGTTGTAGCTTTCTATTTCGTCGATAATCACTTCGACTTCTTTGTCCATTTCCGATTGTTTGTAAGTACTGGCCAGAACGATATCGGCAAGCAGTTCTACGGCACGTGGAAAATGTTCTTTCAGGATGGCGGCATAATAGATAGTCTCTTCCTTTCCTGTATAGGCGTTCAGGTCGCCACCGACACATTCCATCTGGTTGATGACCTGTCGCGAGCTGCGTCGTTGTGTGCCTTTAAAACTCATGTGTTCACAGAAATGTGCCAGACCGTTTTCTTCCGGCAATTCATCCCGTGTACCGGCATTGACGGCAATTCCGCAATAAACTACGTTAGATTTGGAAGGTGCGCTGATGATGCGCAAGCCACAGGATAGTGTATCCGTATGGAACTGGTTAGCATGTTCCTGATTCATATCTTGATTTGTTTAATTACCTATTTCTTCAAAATACAAAGATACGACAATTCATGAATATACGGATGTTCTCAAAATGGATCTTGGAGAAATAATAAGAAAGCTCCCGTATGAAAAACAGGAGCTTTGACTCTAAATAAAAAGGTTTATGCTTATTTTGCGAAGATATTTGATAGGGAGCAAGGACGTATATTTCCCTCCAAAGAAATTATGGTGTAGCGTTTTTGAGCTTCATTGATCAGTAAATAGGAGGAACGAGCTGTTTGATAAATACTGAGATTGTGATCTTTCTTATTGATTTGCATCAGGATTTTGCTGTCTTTCGCAATGCTTTTCTTTCCTTCTTTTTTCAAGGTACGAACTGCACGCCGTTTGGTGGCGGAAAGATATTCCAGACTTTTTATGCGTCGCCAGTCTAAAACAGACAGATTTACATCTTCATTCTTTGTGTTTTTCAGTTCTGCACTTTTGATCATATCCTGTGAATAATAGAATGATTCTATTCCGGATTTTTGCGAGGCCTTGTTATAAAGCACACTTTGTGCCTGACTGGCTATGGTTGTTGCCAGAAAACAAATAAATAATAACAGTTTTTTCATAATCTTCTGAGTTGAGTTTTCATGTCTGTAAAAGTAGAAAGAAGTTCTTTGATTTGCAAGGATTGTCTTTCTATTTTTAGACATACAAATCATCCACCGAAAAAACAAGGATATACTGTTTTTTTCGGTGGATGGTCAAATCGGCTAAAATTTTTTGATGAGTCTGGTTGCCTTTCGGGAAGAAGCATCGGGAGCATTCCGGACCATAGATGTGTCCGGACTCCGTTTCGCCCCTTTGTCAAAGTGCATTTGGGTGTATATTTATCCTGTCTTTTGAATCAACTAAAACCAGAAAGCTATCCGATAAACAATGAAAGCCATGATGTAAGCCAATGCCGTGGTATAGAACATCGTGAACAGAGCCCATCTCCAGCGCCCGCTTTCGCCTGCAATGGCGGCTATGGTTGCGATGCAGGGAAAATACAGCAGGGCAAACACCATATAACCTAAGGCAGCCTGGGGACTAATGGAGGCGGCAAGCACCTGAGCCAGTCGGGTGGATGAGGCTTCGGCCACGGTTTCCGCCGAGCTGTCATCTTCAGAAACCTGATAGAGAACTCCCAGTGTGCTGATCATCAACTCTTTGGCTCCAACGCCTGCGATAATGCCTACGCCCATCCGCCAGTCATATCCCAACGGACGAATGACCGGTTCGAGGGCATGGCCGATTTGTCCCATGAAAGATTGTTCCTGTTGCGCCGTGTCGGAAAGTTCCTGCTCCAGTCTGGGGAAGTAGCCTAACGCCCAGATGACGATACTGGCCACCAGAATGATTCCGCCCATCTTGTGCAGGTATTGCCGGCCCTTTTCCCAGGTGTGTCGGCAGACACCTTTCCAGACCGGACGACGGTAGGGCGGAATTTCCAAAACGAAATTGGATACCTGATCCGGTTGGTACAGCCGGCTCAGCATCCAGGCTGAAAGCAAGGCCATGGCGATGCCCGACAGATACAAACCGAGCAGAACCAAAGGTGCATGCCGGGGAAAGAAAGCTCCGGACAGAATGACGTAGACCGGGATCCGGGCACTACAGGACATGAAAGGAATGACCAGCATCGTGATCAGCCGGCTTTTGCGGTCTTCTATGGTGCGGGTGGCCATAATGGCCGGAACGTTGCAGCCAAAACCGGTCAGCATGGGGATGAAGGACTTTCCATGCAGTCCCATCCGGCTTAGAAATGGATCGGCGAGCATGGCCGTCCGGGCCAGATAGCCTGAGTCTTCGAGCAGGGATATGAAAAAATAGAGAATGAGAATATTGGGCAAAAATACGATGACACTACCCACACCACCGATGATGCCTTCCGTAATAAGATCGCGCAGGGCTCCTTCTGGCATGCGACTGCCGATAAGGTCGGCCAGCAGTCCGATTCCGCTGTCGATCCAGGCCATCGGCCAGGCACCCAGCACAAACGTGGCCCAGAAGATGAAGCCCATGACTATCAGAAACAGGGGATAGGCTGTCCAGCGGCTGGCCAGGGTCTTGTCGATGGTGTCCGATATTTGGTCGGCAAGGCCTTGTCGACGGGTATAAACGCCTTGCAGCAGTTGTCCGATCCGGCGATAACGCAGTTCGTCGTCGTATTCCCGTTCCGGACAGGGACAGTTCTCATCCTGATGTCTGTCTGCATGTCGGTGAGGCGAACAGGGCCGGCCGACGACGGGATCTTCTGACTTCGTGCGTCTGTTCTCAGCCAACCGGACGGCTTCGCGAAGCAAGGTCTCTTTTCCGTTTCCGTTTCGGCCCACAGTGGGGCAGAGTTTCATGCCCAGTCGTTCTTCCAGCAACGGGAGATCTAATTGGCTACCGCTTTTTTCAAACTCATCGTACATATTCAACGCACCGATCATGGGCACGTTCCGTTCGCGAAGTTGCAGGGTCAGCAGCAGGTTTCTTTCGATGTTGGTAACATCGAGTACGTTAATCACGACGTCCACGTCGTCCTTTTCTATTTCCCGGGCCACGTAGGCTTCCTCCGGACTGAATGCCCGTAATGAATATGTGCCCGGAAGATCGATGAGGCGCAGCTTGCGGTTTTCGAACTCGGTTTTTCCGATGATGCTGCTTACGGTGACTCCGCTATAATTTCCTGTCCTTTCGTGTCCGCCGCAGATCGCATTGAATAAAGACGTTTTACCGCAGTTCGGGTTCCCGACCAATGCAATGGTGATGGTTTCTGGACTATCCCCGGCGAGTTCTTTCTTTTGTCGATGTTCGCAGGAACAGCTGCAGCCCATGCTGTTGCAGCGGTTGTTGCTCCGGCTGCAGCATGCCGGTTCGCCGCTGTTGGGTGTGCTGTATGCCGAATGGTCTGTATCGGCCTCTTCGTAGGATTTTTTGTCGTCAACAGTTTGTTCGGGTTCTACCGGTAGGGGGGATGTGCTGACCTGAATCCTTGCTGCTTCCCGGCGGCGCAAGGCAACACGACTGCCCATCAGTCTGACCACGACGGGGTCGTTGGTCGGAGTGTTGTAAAGCCGGGTGACGGCCTGTCCGCGGACAAATCCCATTTCTCCCAACCGGGCCCGTAAACTTCCGCTTCCTTGGATGGCTGTGATGTAAAGCGTTTTTTCTGAGGTGTTTTCTGCAAGTGTCATATTCTCTTTTTTAGGGACAAATTTACAGGCAGAATTACAGGTCTGCAATACTCAATTTTGTGATTTTGATGGAGAGATTCCGGCGTGCATTCCTTGTTTTCAGGTATCCGCAGGTATCCGGAAAATAAAAAAGCGCGCCTCAACCGGCGCACTTTTTCCGTGTAGATCTTATAAGTCCTACTTATACAACTAATACTAAACTAATAAAATGGTTATTATGGTTCATTTGTTATCTGCAAAGATAGTCAGGCTGAGTTTTTCCTGCAATACTCTTTTTTCAGGATTTTTGATGCCTGACGGACTCCTTTCTTTTGATTATTCTGCCGGATGTGTCGGGATGTTTTCTTGATCTTGGTTTTTAAATACCTAATTTTGTGTATTGTTTTGTCTGCTTCTTTTTTGTTTCTTTGCACATCGAACAACGTAGAATCCTTGGTTCAGACAAAACACGTAATGATGACAGGAAAATACAAGGAGACAGACAAAATGAGCGACTTGATCTGTGACGATTATCGTCTTCTGCAAGTGCTTACCCGTTTTGGATTGACTTTTGGTTTCGGCGATCAGACCGTGGCGGGAGCCTGTTCGGCTCAGGACGTCCATATACCGACCTTTCTGGCCGTTGTCAATTTTGTCACTTCGGGTGGAAGAATCGATACGGCAGTCCTGGCCGATGATATTTCCGTAGAAGCCATGACCCGCTATTTGGAGCGTTCGCACACGTATTTTACCCGTTTCCGGGTACCGGCTATCCGACGCAAGCTCATTGAAAGTATCGACTGCTCGGCGCGCAATCAGATTGCTTTTCTTATCTTGAAGTTTTATGACGAGTTTGCCCTCGAAGTCAGCCGACACATGGATTATGAGGATCAGTACATCCATACGTATGTCCGTCGGTTGCTCGATGGAAAACTGCCGGCCCTTTCCGAGAATACCAATATTGACAAGTTGGAAGAACGCCATCGGGAGAATCATCTGCAGATTGAGAAAAGTCTGTCGGAACTGAAAAGCATCATTATCAAGTATTATCCGAACGACAGCAAGGTGGAGCTCCTGAATGAGGTCCTGATGGATTTATATATTCTTGAGGAAGATCTGGAAGCGCATTGTCAGATGGAGGATGAGGTTTACATTGAGGCGGTACGGCATCTGGAGGAGACTTGTGCCCTCAAGGCCTCAGAGGCCGACCAAGCTGAGGAACAAACGGCATCGGGCGACAGCGGTTCGGCCAATACGGATACGCTCAGTGAACGCGAACGGGAGGTTATCGTTTGTGTTGTACGAGGCTTGTCCAATAAGGAAATTGCTGAGAAACTGTTCATTTCGGTCAATACCGTAATGACACACAGGCGCAATATCAGCCGGAAGCTGCAGATTCATTCGCCTGCCGGCCTGACCATCTATGCCATTGTAAATGGTCTGATCAATCTGGATGAGGTGAAAGTCTGAGCAGGAGTTTGATCCAGTTGTGTTTATTTGTATTTGTTAACAATATTTCTTGCGCTTTTCTGACCGGAAAAGCGCATTTTTGTATGTAAGAAAGTGTTTTGTCTGCCTCTGCTTTTTTTCGGAAGGCTGAAGGTGGCAGTGAATTGCCAAGAAAACGATGATCATGAAAAATATCGGTGTTTTTTGTGCGGCTTCGGATCATCTGGAGCCGGCTTATTATGACGAGGCCTTTGCTTTGGGCCGATGGATCGGCAATAACGGTCTGTCGCTCATTTACGGCGGTGCAGATTCCGGTTTAATGGAGGCTGTTGCCCGTGGAGTTCATGAAGGAGGTGGTCATATAGTGGGGGTAGTGCCCCGGATTCTGGAAGAACGGCGCCGGGAAAGTTCTTATATTGATGAACTGGTTCGTTGTGAAGATCTTACAGAGCGTAAGGCGATCATGCAGGAACGGAGTGATGCTTTTCTTGCACTTCCCGGCGGAATCGGAACATTAGACGAACTTTTTACGGTAATGGCTTCAGCAAGCATCGGTTATCATGCCAAGCCTGTGATTCTTTATAACGTTTCCGGTTTTTGGGACGAATTGTTGGCTTGGTTGGAACGTTTGAATGGGGAGCATTTTATCAACCGTTCTTTGGGAGATTATTTACGCATTGTGAACGATTTAGATGATCTTTATTTTTTAGTCGAAAGTTAGTTTTTGGCGCTATATAAGTTATGGATAAATTAAAGACTTATGTTGATAAACGTGGTAAATTAACAATAGCAGAAGTTGGACAGGAAATTCTTTTTGAGGTGAGACGTGCCTATTGGATTTACGATGTTCCTATGGGGGAGAATAGAGGTATGCATTCAAATACGGAATGTTACGAGTATATTATTGCTGTTTCTGGTGGTGTAGATGTTGTACTTGAAGATATAGAAGGGCGACAATTTTATCGTTTGGATTCTCCCGAGGACGGACTTGTTGTGCCTCCAGATACTTGGATAGAGTTACGTGGCTTTACACCAGGAACTGTTTTAATGGTTTTAGCTTCTGATGAGTATAATACAGATTGTTATATTAACAGCTATGATGAATTTCTTAATTATTTAAACAATAAATATATAAAAGAAAACTCTGTTCTCCCACAGCAATTATCTGATAATATATCTGAATGGAGATTTTCACGGTATGACGCATCTCATCAATTGGAATGGGATGATTTTATAATGAGATCACGTAATGGAACTTTTATATTTTTACGTAATTATATGGACTATCATTCTGATCGTTTTATAGATTATTCTCTTTTTTGTTATCGAGATAATAGATTATTAGCTGTTATGCCTGCACATTATGTAGAATATAAGAATGGTTCTGTCTTTATGTCACACGGTGGGTTAACTTATGGAGGCTTTGTCATATCGGATCATATGACAACAGTTGCTATGCTTGAGTTATTTGATGCATTAACTGTTTATTTAGCCGAGCATTTACCTCAAGTTGATAAATTGATTTATCGGACCATACCCAGTTTTTATGCTCGGCGTCCCTCTGATGAAGATTTATATGCATTATTTCGAAAAGGAGCTATTTTGATAGAACGAAAAGTATCTTCTGTTTTACGTCCAAGTCAAAATGTTGTTTTTAGTAAGTTACGTCGCAGAATGGTTAAGAAAGCTGGTTTAAATAATTTATGTATTGTAAATGATTCTAACTTTGATCTGTTTTGGCCTATATTGCAAAAGAATTTGGAGGAACGTCATCATTGTCAACCTGTTCATTCTCTTAATGAAATAATAAAACTTCATTCGTATTTTCCAGAAAATATAAAACTTTATCGAGTTTTATTACCTAATAGGGAAACTTGTGCCGGTTGTGTTGTTTATCTTTCAAACCATGTTGCTCATGTACAATATATTGGTTCAAGTGAAATTGGAAGATCTGTTGGAGCATTAGATTTTCTTTTTGATTATTTGATTCATGATAAATATTCCGAGAAAGATTATTTTGATTTCGGTGTTTCTGTTGAATCTGGAGGGAAAGTATTAAATGAAGGTTTGATTTTTCAAAAGGAAGGGTTTGGTGGTAGTGCAATGATGTATGATACTTATGAATTAAAATTAAAATAACAATATAAATATAATTATGATACCATATCTTGATTTGGAAGCAATCAACCGTTCGTTTGGAGCAGCACTGGAGCAGGCTTTGTTGCGTGTTGTCCGTTCGGGATGGTATGTGCGTGGTCGGGAGGACCTGGCTTTTGAAAAGGCTTTTGCACAGTATGTCGGGACCAGATGCTGCGTTGGTGTCGGCAATGGTCTGGATGCATTGACTCTGGTGTTTATGGCTTGGAAAACCATGGGACTGATGAGCGACGGCGATGAGGTGATCGTACCGGCCAATACGTATATTGCTTCTATTTTGTCCATCCAGCGGGCTGGTTTGAAGCCGGTGCTTTGTGAACCCGATGTGCATACGTACAATCTGGACCCGCAACGGATAGAGTCTTTGATTACGTCGCGGACCAAAGCCATTCTGGCCGTTCATCTTTATGGTAACTGCTGTCCGATGGACCGTATTGTTTCAATAGCCCGTCAGTATGGACTGAAAACACTTGAGGATGTGGCCCAAGCCCATGGGGCCACGTGGCTGGGGCGTAAGGCCGGAAGCTGGGCTGATGCAGGGGCTTTCAGCTTTTATCCCGGAAAGAATCTTGGTTCGTTGGGCGATGCCGGTGCGGTGACAACCGATGACGAGACTTTGGCCGACCGTATCCGTGCTTTAGCTAATTATGGTTCCACAGAAAAATACGTGCATCCTTTTCGAGGAATGAACAGTCGGCTGGATGAATTGCAGGCGGCTGTACTTCGTGTTAAACTGCCACGACTGGATGCGGATAATGGCCGCAGGCGTGCGCTGGCAGCCCGTTATTTGGCTGACCTTAATCCTGAGATCGTGCAATTGCCGGAGGTTAATCTTTCGGCCGAGGAAGAGCAACGTCATGGCGGTTTTACGCACGTGTTCCATATCTTTCCGATTCTCTGTGCCGATCGGATTGGTTTGCAGCAACATTTATCCGATCGGGGTATCCAGACGCTCGTGCATTATCCGGTTGCTCCTCACCGACAGCAGTCGATGACGGAGTATGCAGCCTTGTCGTTTCCGCTGACCGAGCGTATTCATCGGGAAGAACTCAGTCTGCCGCTTTATCCGACAATGACCGAAGAACAGATCGATGCGGTGATCCGGGCGGTGAATGCTTTTGGTTTTAAACGGATAGAAAAACCCTTATAGATTTTAAATTGTCGTTAAGCCTAGGAAAATCCCAGGCTTTTATTTTGGCCTGTTATTGTTGTTCCGTTATCTTTGTTGCGAATTGGTTTCATGCGGATGTTCATCTTCATGAATTAAAAGGGAATCGGGTGAAAGTCCCGGACAGTCCCGCTGCTGTGAAACTCCAGACAACGTTTTGACACAACGCTCTTTGCCACTGGCCGATGGTCCGGGAAGGCGTCAAGACGGGAGTCAGTCAGAAGACCTGCCGTTCGTTAAAGGCTGTTTTTGCTCGTGGGATTAGGGAAACAGTACGAAAAGTTTTATTCATTTTAAGAGAAGTTTGTTTGCTGGCAAGCCGATTTCCGGTGTTGTCGGACGGTATTGTGGGCGTACGGATTTCTTTTGCTTTTTTTATTTTTTATGGAAATTCGTGTAGGTAATCGGATTGCCGAAGTAGAGTTGGTTAGTCGGGACGGAGAACGGATCCGGCTGACGATCGACGGAGTGTTGCATGAGGTTGATGTTGCCCTGTTGAGGCCGGGGCGATGTTCGGTTCTTTTTGAGGGACAATCGTATCAGGCAGAGTTTGTCCGCAGAAACAAAAGCGGGCATTATGATGTTTTTATAGATCAGGACAGTTTTCAGATTCAGATTCAGGATGTACGGACAAAGTATTTGCATGGTCTTAATAACCGGATTGAACTTCCCGAGGATCATATTGTGGCTCCCATGCCTGGAAAGGTTGTTCGAGTACTTGTAAAAGAGGGGAGTCAATTGTATGCCGGTGACGTCGCCGTGGTTCTGGAGGCAATGAAAATGCAGTCAAATTATAAGGTTTCAGCCGATTGTCGGGTAAAAAAGGTCCTGGTACAGGAAGGGGATTTGGTACAGGCCGGTCAGGTACTGGTGTTGCTGGATCGGGAGAAATGATGATGGATATACCGAATAAATTTTCGGTATATGAATAATTTTACGGTACTTGTATAAACAACGGCTACCTTTTATTTTTGCATAAATAAAGAACGGAATCAAAAATGGAAGTGTTATGAGAGCGAATATTGAAACCTATCAGGCCGTTGAAGAAGCTGCCAGAAAGTTTGTTAAGAGTGTTGCCGAAGGAAACAGTGCATATGCTCGGGAGTTGTTTGTTGATGAAGCCGTCTTGTTCGGATATTTGGACGGAAGGTTGGAACATGGAAACATCGAGCAGTTCTATAAGAATGTAGAAGACGTAGGCCCTGACGACGGATTCAAGGCACGTATTGACGTGATAGACGTGGAGGAAACGCTTGCGGTGGTTCGTGTGCTGGAAGAAAATTGGAATGGACGAATTGATTTTACGGATTATCTTTTGCTCATGAAAATAGACGGAGCATGGAAATGCGTGGCCAAGGCCTATAATCAGAATTCAAACACGCTGCAAAAATAAATTCAGGAGGAAGAATTATGAAAATAACTGTGATTACCGGTAGTCCGAGAAAAAAGGCAACAGTATGGCTATGGCCGAAGCATTTGTCAAAGAAGCCGAGAAATGTGGCCATACGACACAATGCTTTGATGCCGTAGCGTTGAATGTCAGAGGGTGCCATGCTTGTATGACCTGTTATCAGACTGCGAGGGTTTGCTCTTTCAATAAGGACTTTGATGTTGTTGCGTCTTCGATACTTGAATCGGATGCTGTGGTCTTTGTTACGCCTGTCTATTGGTATTCAATTCCGGCACAGATTAAAGGAATTATAGATTGTCTTTTTGCTCTTGTGGCTGGCGGGAAGGATATTGCCGGAAAGAAGTGGGGCTTGATGACCTGCTGTGAGGAGCACGACCCGACAGTCATGGATGGTGTGCGGATACCGTTGGAACATTCGGCCGCTTTGCTGAAATGGGAACTGGCGGGCGAAGTACTTATACCCGGAGTGCTCCATGAAGGTGAAATAGACCATACGGACGGTTGCCTGCAGGCTGCAGAACTCGCTCACAGATTCTGATAAATGATGAAAGAACGATCGATTAATGGCCTTCCTTGTTTATTGGATGAATGGGGAAGGCTATATTGATGTAACGTCGCGAAAGTTCGGCGTTGTTTTTTATTTTAACGGAAATAGCGTCTTGTTTCCTTTGACAGTATTGGTTCTTAATGGAATATTATATTCATCAGACGTCTTGTTTCCTTGTTTGATCCCATTAGTATAAAAAATAAACTTAGTTCTTAAAATATTATTTTATATCTTTGTCCGTCGATTTATTCTCCATGTGGTAGAATAAAAATTTGTTTTGTTATCAATAAATGTGTTGTAAACAATCATGAAGCGATCGACTATTCAGGATGCCATGTTTCCGGCTTGTCCGGTCCGGAATGTTCTGGCAAAAATATGTGATAAATGGGCGTTGTTGATTTTGTATATTCTTGATCGGTCGGATCAGGAAAGCATGCGTTTTACGGAGATCAGGCAACATCTGCCGGATATTTCACAGAGAATGCTGGCGATGACTTTGCATACACTGGAAGAGGATGGATATGTGGTGCGGACTGTATTTCCTGAGGTTCCGCCGCGCGTGGAATATGCGTTGACTGAGAGAACAAAATCGTTGAGGCCTATCCTTAATTCTTTGCTTCAATGGGCTGCAGATCATGTGGATGAGATTCTGTGTGACCGAAAAAAAGCTATGTCGATGAACGAATAATGATCTTATGGATCATTTAATTATTGATGAAAAAAAATGAAAGCTGCTCAGATAGAAAAGTATTCAGAAAGATTAAACATCCGTGTTCATGAAGTCGCCGTACCCGTACCGGGAGATCATGAAATTTTGATCCAGGTTAAGGCGGCAGCAGTCAATCCAGTAGATATTTTGATCGCTATGGGACGTGTCCGGTTAATTCAGGATTACAAAATGCCGCTGACGTTGGGAAATGAGTGCTCGGGTATTGTGGTGCAGGTTGGAAAAGAGGTCAGCGACTTTCATGTGGGTGACCGGGTTTATACACGATTGCCTCTGAATAAAATCGGTGCTTTTGCAGAATATGTTGCTGTTGACCATAAAGCTGTAGCTGAAATGCCTGTCGGTTATGACTTTGTCTCTTCGGCGGCTATTCCTCTGACCGGTTTGACTGCCTATCAAGGACTTGTAGAAGAGCTGGAAGTTCAATCGGGGAGTACATTGCTGATTACAGGAGGATCAGGCAGTTTCGGGCAAATCGCCGTACCTGTAGCAAAAGCCATAGGTCTTCATGTCATGGTTACGGGCAATACACGTTCCCGGGAAAGATTTGAAAAAATGGGTGTAGACCAATATATCGATTACAAGCGAGAGAATTATTGGGAGATTCTGTCTGGTATGGACTATGTTATAGACGGTTTGGGTGCTGCAGAATTCGAGCACGAACTGTCTGTCTTAAAAAAAGGAGGTCGACTGTTGAGTCTCAGGATCGGACCAAATCGTCTGTTTGCCCGACGAAACGGTTTTTCATGGTGGAAAAGAAGCTTATTTACCTTAGCAGGATACAGATATGACCGGGCAGCCGAAAGGCAAGACAAGGAATATCGTTTCATGTTTGTCCGTTCTGATGGCACCCAGCTTCGGGAAATAACGAAAATAGTTGGGAAAAGTAATTTTGTTCCAGATGTTGATTCCCGGATGTTTTCTTTGGATCAGGTTCACGAGGCTGTAGAACTTGTCGCACGGGGAGGATTTGACGGTAAAGTGATCATTAAAATATAATTTGAATAAAAGGATTATGGCATGAGTACTTATGAAATATGTTTCAGCCCAACGGGAGGGACAAAGAAAGTAGCCGGATTTTTAACCCATGAACTGGATAAACAGGGCATTAGTATAGATTTGTGTGATTGTCGGAAGGACTTTCGCAAAGTGACGCTTTCGAGGGAAGATGTCGCCATAATTGCCGTTCCTTCTTACAGCGGACGAGTTCCGGTACCTGCGGTAGAACGTATAGCGCAGATTTCCGGTAATGGAGCAAAAGCTATTATCGTTTGCGTTTATGGAAACCGTGCCTATGAGGATACGCTTGTAGAGCTTCAGGGCAGTGTGCAACAAGCTGGATTCTCTGTCGTTGCAGCCATTGCAGCTGTTGCAGAACATTCTATTGTTCCTAAAATTGCTGCAAACAGACCCGATCAGGAGGATTATGGACGATTGAAGACGTTTGCTGCTCAAGTGGCTGACAAACTGAATAAAGGTGATGTTACGCAGCCTGCAATACCGGGTAACAGGCCATACAGAAATGCGGGTAAAACGGGTATTGTACCCCGGGCAACCAAAAATTGTACACAATGTGGTATCTGTGCTGCCAAATGTCCGGTTGGGGCCATAGACCGGAAAAATCAGACAATCGTTCATAAGGATGTCTGTATTTCATGTATGCGTTGTGTGTCGGTGTGTCCCCATCATGCAAGAAAGGTCAATGGATTGCTGCTCATGCTGGCAAGTATGATGTTGAAGAAAGCGTGTTCTGTAAGGAAAGAGTGTACTTTGGCTCACTTTTTATTTTTGGGGATTTAACAAATCGATAAAAGATGTATCTTTGCT
>artificially_reared_2__coassemble_457_pt1 | contig 21677 bp, 16 predicted proteins | sample artificially_reared_2__metabat2_low_PE_008 | metagenome-assembled genome bin artificially_reared_2 | reverse complement strand
TCCTCTTTAGAATCGCAAAGCTATACGGATACCCCCATTAAATTTCTACTGCCCCATAATAATGCTGAATCTTTTATTCTAATAAATCATTTAAAATGAACCTGTTGAGACTCCACTTAATTTTCAAGACATTGATATATAAAAAAACAGTTTCATTTCTTTTATAAGAATGAAACTGTCTTGTTCTTGAGCGGAAAACGGGGCTCAAACCCGCGACCCCCAGCTTGGAAGGCTAGTGCTCTATCAACTGAGCTATTTCCGCTTGTTCTCAAATGCGCTGCAAAATTAGAAAGAATAATTGGAATATGCAAATAAAATCATGTCTTATAACATTTTTTTGAAGTTTACTTGCCATTATTCTTTCTTGGGCATTTATGGATCAGGTCAAATTTATACCCGCTTTTGATTTTATTTCTAGTTTGTTGAAGCCTTATTCAAGGCTGACAGGCTTTGATTTTTGTGTCCATCCTAAAAAACCATCATTCAGTTCGATAACCTGAAAATGTTGTTTACTTAAAATTTGTGCTGCTTTTTTGCTGCGTTTACCACTTCGACAGTATACGGCTATTGTATGATCTTTGGAAAGACGCTTTATGCAGTTTGATTCAAAATCAGGTTGTAGAACGTCAATGTTGATAGCTCCGGGAATGTGGCCTGCAGCGTATTCTTCGTTACTACGGACATCAAGGCAAATAACGTCCGTGGCATTTAAAGATTGCTCAAATTCACTGACTGATAGTGACTTAAATGGTTTGTCAACGGACTTGCATCCAAAAAGGCTACTGATTATCATGACTGTATTAATCAAAAACAATAAAGAATTAAATTTGATTTTTTTCATATTGAGGGTCTCTTTATTCTATAAATTTGATTTTTTCCATCATTCTTGGTTTGGCTTTTGGCGATTCGTCCGGATAACCCAATGCAATGGCATATAGCAGTTTATGAGTCTCTGGGAAGTTTAAACGTTCAAGTAGTTTTTTTCCTTCCGGAGCATTGAAAAAACGGCATATACCGCCAAGGCAGCAGGAACCTATTCCCATTGACTGGGCAGAAATCAGCATATTTCCTCCCAGTAATCCACAATCTACTTGTGAGAGATCATATCTTGTATCGTATGCAATGAAGACAAGAGCAGGTGCACCGAATGCTGCTTTTTGAGGAGCATTGCTGTTTGTTTTACTCATGAAGGCGCTGTAAGTGGAATCAATTTCAGCCAATAACAGTGGATTATCCACAATACGTACTTCCCATGACTGACGTCCCATGCCATTCGGAGCATAAACTCCACATTCTATAATCTGGTTGAGTTTTTCTTTTTCGATTGGTTGTGGTTTGTATTTACGTATGCTTCTTCTTTGCATGATGGTTTTGACCACTTCATTGCTTGTAGCAGTAATACTGTCAGTCTCTGTAGGCTGTTGTGTTGATGTAGCCTTTGAATTGCAACTGGAGGTTAATAAAGCTCCAATAGCTAATGTCAGGAAGAATTTTGTAGTCATATAGCTTAAATGAGAATATAAAGGTAACAATAGTAACTTTTATTTTTTATTGAGAAAGACAAAAATAGATAAAATTGATGAATTTATTATATTGAAAATAAAATTAATTTGTAATTAGTATAATTTATTTAGATTTAATAAGAAATATCTTCAATAATGCTACGTGTTTTTAATATAATTACGAATTTGTGCAGTATAATTATGGTTTTTGCGATTTCTTTTCATTAAATTTTTAATATTGATCTTTTAAAATTGAAAGATTTTTAAAGCAATGTTTTATTGGTTAATAACTTTAAATGCTGTTGTTGTAGATCTGTTTTTGTTTATATCTTCGCGCCGCATTTGAAAAAACAGCTCTTTGAAGCGAATAATAGGTAAGAGTAAAAAAAGATTGTTTAATATTTAATTTGTTAAGGTACATGAAAAGATTTTTAACTTCAATTGCAATTTTGCTGTCTTTTGTGTGGACGTTGTCTGCTCAGACGTTATTGTTCCAGACCAACACGGATATCCAGCAAAAAGGGGATTATAACTACTTACAGGAAGATGGTTATCCGATGGGCTGTATGGCTACAGCCATGACTATTGTGATGGACTATCATAAATCACCAACCACGTATGATTATACAACAGTAACCGGTGAAAAAGGCTTGGCACAACTCATGCTTGATGCGGCTCATAGCATCAACACGCAGTTTGGTGCAACCGAAAGTTCTGCAGCTCTTTCAGAAGTGGCTTTACAGTTAGTCAACAGATTCGGTTATGACGTGAGTACACTCAAGTATCGCCTGAAAGCTCAGTCTGGATTGAGCGACAAGGATTGGGTGTCGCTGATCGTACGCGATATCAACAATGGTATGCCGGTGATTTACAGTGCGGGAACTGTTCCTGAAGTGACTGTATATAAAGAGGATACTGACAATATACCACAAGTCAGCATTCGTCATGCTTTTATTATTGACGGTATCCGCCCTAATACCGCTGCGCCTTATGGTTATGACTTCCATATCAATGCCGGTCAGGGTTCAGGTATCGATGCAGAAGAAAATAGCAAATGGGTTTCTGATATTTTCAATGTAACGATTAACGGATTGACTTACAGTGATACTCCGGAAATGATTACAGGTATCCGCACTCCAAAAGAAGCTGAAGCCGGAACATCTTCCTTGAAGATTATGTCGTATGATGGTTCACGGGGACTTTCCATGTCGGTAAGTAGTATTAAAACGAACGAAGCATTTAACGTATATGTTTCTTCCCTGCAGAATTGGGATGATGCAGGAAATGAATTTGTAGGATACATTTTCCCGGTACTTGTCCGCACGGAAAACGGTCAGCAGATAACGACAACACCAAGTAACACGGCGCAAATTGCCAGACAATATAAGAAAGGAAGCGGATTTACTTATCGTCAGATTCTGAAAACGGTATCCTTCGAAGGAGTTGTTTTCGGAACAGCTGAAGATGCCAATAAAAATCTGAAAGACTACACTTTGCGTTTGGCTACTGCGGACAATGTCAACGGTACAGGCTACAAACTGAAACTGATTGAAACATTGGCCGGAGAAAATTCAGATGTAATTGGTGCCGTGCCTGCGGTGAGCAGCGACAAAGTGACACTGACATTTACGAAAGAAAACGGCGGCGATCTGAACTTCTACTACCGCGATTTGAGCAACGGCAAATTGGAATTTCCGGAAATAACGGGAACGATAGAAGTGCCTTACGGTCAGCCTTTCCTGTTCTTTGCCAAGAAAGCGACAACTGCAGGCGGTAATGGAACCGTAATTCTGAATGTAGAGAACAAATACTTGATGAAAGATTATTTTGCCAGCCAGAATTTCACCAACTTCGATGGCGCTTTCTATATCACACCTACTGCAGACATGACCATCAACGGTCAGATTATTCTCGAAGCCAACAAACAACAGAAGACAATTGATCTGACAACGGCTGGAATCCTTGCCCAATACATTTCGGATAACAAAATCAATCCTTGTAATCTGGGCAATCTGAAAATAACGGGTGTAATCAATGCGGAAGACATTTACTACATTCGCGATAATATGCCGATGCTTGAAGAACTCAATTTGAGTGAAGCGGATATTATGCCTGTCGGAGTTCATCCTGCCAATACAATTCCTGAATCTGCATTCTATAAAGAAGTTTATGCCAAGGATGGTTATGCACTTTCGTTGAAGAACGTCATTTTACCTGAAAACTGTGTAATGATTGGCAGCAATGCATTCATGTACTGCTCAAAACTTGAAGAAATCAATCTTCCGAAAAATATCAAGCAGATCAATTATAATGCTTTCTTCGGCTGTAAGAATCTGAAAGATGTATATATCTACAATCCGGTACCCTACTATATCAATTGGTGCGTATTCAAGAACATCAGCAACTATTCAACCCTGCATGTCGTAAAAGGAACAAAAAATTTGTTCGTAGGTGAAGAAAACAAAAATAAAATACCGGGAACTGTATACAGTATCAACGAATGGTACAATCGCTGGCACGACGGCAGTTCACAGGGAACTTGCGTAGAAATGGATGAAACGGCAACAGAAGGACAGATTAAGGTACAATTGATGCGAACCAATTACATTGCTTTCCAAAGCAGTGGACAGCAGCCCGGCACCCGGGAATGGAATGGTGGCGACTTCATTATAAAACCTTCTATCCTGACGCCGGTGTCATCCGCTATGTGGAAACTTCGTGCCGCCGTATCTTACACCAAAGCAGGTGCAGACCAGACGGAATATGTATATGATACCAGTTCCAATGATGATTACACATTCAATCTGAACAGCAAACTCACAGAGTTACAAAATGCGGGTATCGCTAGTGCATCGGTCAAAATAGATGTCTATCTGGACGTAACCGAGGCAGTAGAAGAAAGAATAAAAAAAGGTCAGAACTACTTCTACCCTTACATCTATGATGGAATGGAAGTAACCCTGATCAACGGTTGGACAAACAGTAAGGGAAGTACGCTCGATTTGGACGGTTTCTACTTCGGATTGCGTAGTGGATTTGCGACCAATTTGGTTAAGGCCAAAGCCATAATCACACTGGACAATGCGCGTATCGGCTCAATCCAGACAGGGCTTGTTGATTTTGATCTGGTTCTTAAGGGAGAGAACGAAATGGCCGGTTTGTATTATAGTAAATTTGAAAGCTTCCTGATTGACAATGGCCATATCGTTTCCATAAAGGGAAATGGTACGTTGACATTGGCAAACGATACTTACAACGAGGATGAAGGTATGTTCGGTCCACGCGCTTACTCTACTTCCGGCGGTGTGTTGAACTTGCAACATGGTATCACGGTGAAGAATTTAGAAAATATGACATTTGAAAACATCAAAATTACATATACCCGCACGTTTGAACGTACCGTTAAGGATGAAAGCGGTAAAAAAGGTATAGGTTGGGAAACTTTGTCATTGCCGTTTGATGTATATCGTGTAGAAAAGGAAAATGGTCGTCAGCTTAGTTGGGTGACTCCAAGCAAAAGTGGTGACTTCTGGTTAAGAGAAATGGAAGACAATGCACCTGATTTGACATTCAGTTCTGATATCAAGCAGATCGAAGCAGGAAAGAGCTATATTATTTCAGTACCCGATGAAGGTTCGTATAATCTCGTAGGTCAGCCGATTACATTTGTAGGCCCGACTCTGGTAAATGCTGAAAAACTGGTGGATGAAAAGGATTTCAAGTATAGTACCTATAATAAAGGTGATATCCATGTTGAAATGACGCCTTATCCTTATAGCAAGGATATGGGCAATGAAACATACTTCATTATGAATCGTACGGGAAATTCTTTCTATCGTTGGACTACTGATACTCAAGAGGATGAGAATCATGTTGCTCTTCGTCAGTTTGAGGCTTATTTTATGCCGGTTAATGCTGCTTCTGCCAATATTAACGCATTCTCGTTAGTGGGTGATGTAATTGGAGGTGAAACAACTGGTGTAACTGAAAAGGAGAATGCCGGAACGGGCATGACTGTTCAAGGTGGAAATGGTGTGATTATTGTGGTTTCTGACCATGCGCAGACGGTAAATGTTGTAGCTGTGGATGGACGTGCTTATATGCATAATTTAAAGACCGGAATGAACCGGATCAATGTATCTGCAGGTGTTTATATCATCGGTGGTAAAAAAGTGTTAGTAAAATAAGAGATAAAAAAGTAAGTAATTAATAGATATCAGATCAATAAAAATGAAAAAATATATTAGTCCTGAAATGTATGTAGTGGAGATTGATCAGAAGGAACAGATAATGGCTGCATCTAATGAATTCGTGTCAGATGATGAAGGATTGGATGATGATGACATGTTTTCTCCCGGTGGTTTTTGGGAATGATCAATTATGACTGAAAGATAATACGGATCGGCTGTAGCTGCTTTTTTATGCTACAGCCGATTTTATAGTTTATCCGGTACAGATAATTTTAACGGATGAAAAATTTCGATCTGTTTTAATCGTAAATGATGTTATACCCCAAAGCACGGAGTCAATTTAAGTTGGTATATAAAAAGAGGAATACAGCGTTATAGTTTGTATCCCTCTTTTTATTTATGAGTAAAGTAATGGTTTTCTATCCAAGGAATGAGATCAGCACACCTGCAGCAACAGCTGATCCGATGACTCCGGATATATTGGATGCCATGCAATAGTTAAGTACATGGTTCTTGACATCATATTTGGTGGCGATTTCATTGCAGACACGGCTGGCCATAGGAACGGCGCTTAATCCGGTCGCACCAATCAGTGGATTGATCTTTTTCTTGGAGAATAGATTGAAAATCTTTACCATGAAAATACCAGAGGCGATTGAAAGGGCAAAAGCCAGGAAACCGCCTATGACGATTCCAATAGTTTGCATATTCAGAAAAGCTTCTGATGTCATGGTACCGCCAACGCAGAGACCCAGGAATATGGTTGCTGCATTCATGATGGAATTGGATGCTGCATCAAACAAGCGGGATGTGTCAGATCCGATTTCCTTTAAGAGGTTACCAAACATCAGCATACCGATGAGTGGAACTGCAGTCGGCACAAATAAGGCTACTACAGTAGTGACAGCGATCGGGAATATGATTTTCAGAACTCTGAGATTCTTGATTTCCGTGCTGGAAGGGTATTTCTTTTCCTGTTCTTTCATGTTGATCATCAATTCTTTCTTTGTGCAGGTCAGTTTGACAACCAGAGGAATGATTACAGGAACGAGTGCCATGTAGGAATAAGCTGCAATGGCTATCGGACCTAACAGGTGAGGAGCCAGTTTGATGGTTGTGAAAATAGCTGTAGGTCCGTCCGCACCGCCAATAATACCCAGAGATGCGGCTTCACAAGGAGTGAAACCCATTAAAATGGCGACTAGCAGAACGGCAAAAATACCGAATTGTGCCGCTGCGCCAAAGATGGACAGACGTAGATTGCGTAGCATCGGACCAAAATCAGTCAGTGCACCTACGCCCATAAAGATTACGGGAGGAAGGAAGCCGGTTTTGATCAGCATATAATACAGAAAGTTCATCAGACCGAATTCATGAGCAATATCATGAAGCGGCATTTCCCAGATGATTTTCCGTGTACCGTCTGCGCAGGTTACAAAACCTTCAGAGTCGGCTTGGATAACTCCCATTTCGCCACCGGGAAAGTTGGCCAGCAATACACCGAAGGCTATGGGAACCAACAGAAGCGGTTCGTAATGTTTGACGATTCCCAGATAGAGCAATATGAAAGCCAATGCGTACATAATCAGGAATTGCGGTTCCGCAATTATGTTGCTGAAGGCAGTCATTTCATAAAGCTTTTCCAATATATTCATTATTTCGTCCATAGTTATTTCGCAATTTTCATGATTACATCATCTTCTTCTACATTGTCTCCCGAATTGACAACAATAGCAGTAATAGTGCCGTCGAATTCAGCACGTATGGCATTATAAGTCTTCATGGCCTCAATATATCCCAAAATATCACCTGATTTAACTTTGTCACCTACATTCTTTGGGGTTTCCTGAGCATTCTTGACTCTATAGAATTTGCCTTCCAGCGGAGCCGTAATATCTTCACCTTCACCAGTAGGTACAGCTTGGCTTGTGGGGGCTGTGTTTGTCTGTGCAGCAGTTTGCTCTCCATAGGCAATATCCACTTTGTAACTTTGTCCGTTGACAGTTACGGTAATAGTAGAAGGTTCTGCCGGTTGATGTTTGTTTCCTTCCTGTGCTTCTGCTTTCTTTTTTGCGAGGTCAGCTTCAAATGCAGCTTTGGCTTGACCGCTTTTATAGGCTTCGTATTGTGACGGGTGCATGGCATATTCAAACAGTTCTTCGTCATCCTGTCCGGTTTCCCACCCTTTTTCAGCCATCATCTTACGGTATTTGTCCAATTCGTCAGGGTAGTTGGCCTGTGGATCCGTGTCAGAGAATTGCCGGCCCTGTTCGGCTGCCATTTTCTTGAGCTCGGGAGCTACTTCTCCAGGTAGACGTCCGGCTTTACCAAGGATCATATCCCAGATGTCATCGGCAATCATACTCCAGCGGGCTTTTCCCTTTTCCATCTGTATGACGTTCATAAGAGCCAGATTCTTAACGTACTGGCTGAACGGTGTTACAAGACAAGGATAACCTACTTTAGGCCAGATGTAAGCAACTTCGTCAAACAGTTTCACGAGTAGTTCATCTTGCGTTAATTCGGGTTCACCATGTTTTACTTTCCATTTATTGAGAGATTCCAGGTTGGTTTCAAGATCGGCCATCAGGGATCCCATCATACCTCCGGGTAAACCCGGAGCGATCAGTAATGAATTGTTGATACGGTTGAGAGGGTTGCAGTAGTAACCCAGGAAGTCGTCCATCATGGCTTGAATCTGTGAACGGACTTCCATATAGGCCGCCATATTGACTTCTTTAACCTTGAATCCGGCATCTTTAAGCATGGCTTGAACAGCAAGAATGTCCGCATGTCCGGTTCCCCAGGCCAATGGTGCAATGGCAGTATCGACATAGTCACAACCGTTTTTGCAGACTTCCAAAATAGAGGCCATATTAAAGCCTGGACCTGCATGGGAGTGGTATTGTATGATTATATCTTTCTTATAAGCCTTGATTCCGGCACAGATTTTGCCAAGTGTTTCCGGACGGCCTATTCCAGCCATATCCTTCAGACAGATTTCATCACATCCCAGGTCGATAAGCTCTTTGGCCATACTGACATAGTATTCTACGGTATGAATAGGAGAGTGGGTGATGCAGAGACTGCATTGAGAAATCATACCGGCTTCCTTGGCATATTTGATACTTGGGGCGATGTTTCGGATGTCATTCAGACCGCAAAATGTCCGTGTAATGTCTGTGCCCTGTGCTTTTTTGACTTTATAGAAAAGGCGGCGGACGTCGGCAGGAACCGGACTCATGCGAAGACCGTTAAGAGCACGGTCGAGCATGTGTGTCTGTATCCCTGCTTCGTGGAATGGTTTGGTCCATTCACGTACAGCTTTATTGGGGTTTTCCCCAAAAAGCAGATTGACTTGTTCAAAGCCACCGCCATTTGTTTCTACACGGTCAAAGCATCCCATTTTTATGATGGCAGGAGCTACTTTAACAAGTTGGTCAACGCGCGGAACATATTTTCCGGCGCTTTGCCACATATCACGAAAAACTAAACTGAATTTAATTTCCTTTTGTTCCATTTTGTTCTGTTGTCTTTTGAAAGATAGTTCGTTGAGATTTGATTTTATAGACGTTCTATTTTGCTGACATGTCCTTTGCCTTCTGTAAGTTTGCTGACAGCTGCTTCAATGATGGCTTTTGTTTGATCATCTATTGTAGCTTGTGCTGTTACAGACTGTGTGGCAGAACGGGGGGCTGTCTTTTCCGGAGGGGCAAATCTGTTGACAAGTTGTATCAGCCATTTGCCTAATTGAATAACGATCAGCAGAATGATGAATACAGTAGCCATTCCGACAATCATCAATTGTAGTGCTAAACCGATGTGTTCCATGGATATAATAAATTATTAGTATTAGTTTGTTAAATGTTTTATTTTATTATTGCTTATGCTAAATTACGTTTTTTTTGTTAACCATAAAAGAAAAAGTGTAGTTTTAGCATTATATATTTCTCTTTATTTCCAATATTGTGACTAAAAAGAACAAAAACAATACGATAGCTTGCTTAATTGCTCATGCTATTATCTTTTCGATAAGGAAGAACGGTCTTAGTTTGGATGTTTAGAGTGTTTCGTGTTCTTGCTGGAAATTTAGTCAAATAGAAGACGATTCAAAGAAAGAATAAAATGAAAAATAACAGCTGAAAGCTTTAGTTAGTCGGTGGCTTTCAGCTGTTATTGATTTTATGTCTTAATACTTCTCGGTTAACGTATGGAATCTATCTCTATACCGGCACTTTGGCATTCTGCTCCCATAGGAGGATTTTCTTTAGTCAGGATAATTCTTATTTTGCTGACTTCCTGAAATTTTTCATAGATATGTCGCAGAATTCTGCCTGCCACATGTTCCAATAATTGAGAGGGAATCGCCATCTCTTCTCTGACGCATTCATATAAATCAGCGTAGCTTACGGTTCCGTGTAGTTGGTCAGTTGATATTGCTTTAGAGAAATCTGTAGTAACATCCAGTGTCACATAGAAATAAGCTCCTGTTTCCTGCTCTTGCGGATCAACGCCATGGTGGGCATATAGCTTGATTCGTTCCAGTTTGATGAGAGTCTCCTGAATCTTCATATAACTATCCGCATCGAGAAGTACCACAATGTTTGCATATCAGACATCCTTCCTGGTAAACCAATGATTCATGTCCGCAATTGGGGCATTTCTGTCCTTTGGCTTCAGTACCGTCTGTGATGTATTTTTTCAGTGCACGTTCCACACCGTTTTTCCAAGTGTTGATGCTTTCACTTTCCAACTGGAGTGATCCGACCAGTTTGATTACATGGTCAAGCGGCATGCGATAGCGTAGTACTCCAGATATCAGTTTGGCGTAGTTCCAGTATTCTTTGTTGAATTTTTCAGAGAGTCCTTCTACTGTTGTCTTATATCCTTTTTTGTTTTCGAACTGGAAGTCATAGCGTTTGGTGCCGTCTTCATTTACGTTTTTGATGATACGGCCTTTTACTACGCTTTTGGGGAGAACAATGCCTTCATCGTCGTCTTGTAATCCGGTGAAAATTTCGTAAGGACGTCCGTCAAGCAAGCCTACGAATGCGACCCACTTTTCTTTATTGTTCTGGAAACGTACTACGTCACATTCCAAAATCTGGGGTCTGGTTTCTGTGACTTCAGGTCGTTTGCATGGAACTTCTTGTTTGTTTTCCTTTTTGACAGAGATCATGACTCCCGAACGAGAACCGTCACGGTAAATTGTACAACCTTTACATCCGGAGCGCCAGGCTTCGACATATAATTGGTTAACCAGTTCTTCGTCGACGTCATTGGGCAGATTAACGGTTACACTGATGGAATGATCCACCCATTTTTGAATGGCACCTTGCATTTTGACCTTCATCAGCCAGTCTACATCGTTGGCCGTAGCTTTGTAATATGGTGACTGGGCAACCAATTCATCAATTTCGGCCTGGCTGTAATTTTTGCTTGTGTCATACCCGTTAACTTCCATCCATTTGAGGAACTTATGGTGATAAACAATGTATTCTTCAAATGCATCTCCGGTTTCATCTCTGAAATCAATTCTCACTTCAGGATCGTTCGGATTGACTTTACGACGCCTTTTGTATACAGGTAGGAATACGGGCTCAATACCAGATGTAGTCTGTGTCATCAGGCTCGTCGTTCCGGTTGGGGCAATAGTCAGACAGGCGATGTTTCTGCGGCCGTATTTGACCATATTCTCATAAAGTTCTGCATCTGCTTCCTTGAGTCTGTTGATAAACGGATTGTTCTTTTCGCGTTCTGCATCAAATATTTCGAAAGCACCGCGTTCTTTAGCCATTTCTACAGATGATCTGTAGGCTTGGAGTGCAACGGTTTTATGTACTTCTACAGAGAAATCAGTTGCTTCCTGGGTTCCGTAACGCAGTCCCATGGCAGCCAACATATCACCTTCAGCCGTAATACCTACGCCTGTACGTCTGCCTTGTCCGCTTTTCTTATATATCTTTTCCCATAAATGGCGTTCTGTTCCCTTTACTTCATCAGATTCTGGATCAGAATCAATTTTTTCCATTATTTTCTCGATCTTTTCAAGCTCCAGATCAATGATGTCGTCCATAATTCGCTGAGCTATTCTGACATGTTTCTTGAACAGTTCAAAATCGAAATAGGCATCCTTCGTAAATGGATTGACAACGTAAGAATAAAGGTTGATAGCTAAAAGGCGACAACTGTCATAGGGGCAGAGTGGAATTTCGCCACAAGGGTTGGTACTGACTGTACGGAATCCCAAATCGGCATAACAGTCGGGTACGGATTCCCTTAAAATGGTATCCCAAAACAGAACACCAGGTTCAGCACTTTTCCATGCATTGTGCACGATTTTTTTCCAAAGATTGGATGCACTGATTTTTTTTGAAACCAATGGTGCTTCGCTGTCTATTGGATATTGCTGCGTATAGGGACTATCATCAATAGCCGCCTGCATGAAAGCATCATCAAGTTTTACAGAAACGTTGGCTCCTGTGACTTTCCCCTCTGTCATTTTGGCATCGATGAAAGCCTCCGCATCAGGATGCTTGATGCTTACAGACAGCATAAGTGCACCTCTGCGGCCATCCTGCGCGACTTCTCTCGTAGAATTGCTATAGCGTTCCATAAATGGAACAAGTCCTGTGGATGTAAGAGCTGAATTCTTTACAGGTGAACCTTTTGGCCTGATGTGCGAAAGATCATGTCCTACGCCACCACGTCTTTTCATAAGTTGAACCTGTTCTTCGTCTATACGGATAATTCCACCGTATGAATCAGCTTGTCCTTCAAGTCCTATGACGAAACAGTTTGAAAGTGAAGCGATCTGATAGTTGTTCCCGATTCCCGTCATCGGGCTGCCGGCGGGAACGATGTATTTGAAATGATCTAAAAGTCCGAAAATTTCATCAGCACTCAACGGATTTTCATATTTGTTCTCGATACGGGCTATTTCGTTGGCTATACGCCAATGCATGTCACGGGGGGATAGCTCATAGATATGTCCATAAGAATCCTTCATGGCGTACTTGTTCACCCAAACTCTGGCGGCCAGTTCGTCGCCCTTAAAGTATTTGAGCGTTGCTTCAAATGCTTCGTCGTAGCTATAGATGTTTTGTTCCACTTTATTATTTTTTTTAATATTTAAAGTCGTATCCAGAAGTAAGATTGCAAAGAATAGTGTTCTTAATCAATAAAGCGCTGCAAAACTACAGATGTTTTTTGAAATAACCAAATTATCAACTTGAAATGTTCGTATAGAGATGGAAGTTTTCCATTTTTATTTCTTAAATTATTGTATATTAGTGTTTTAGTAAATTTACAGCCTTTGAAAGTTTTCCAAAAAGCAAAATTTGAGAAATAAAAAAAGTGGTGGAATGATGATTCGATGCGCTTTTTTGTGTATCTTTGTGTCAGATTAAATACTATAATTATGGAGTCATTAAAAAATCGCAGGACAATAAGGAAATATTCTTCAAAACCGGTTGAAGATAAGTTATTGTATGAATTGCTCGAAGAAGCAGAACGCACACAAACTATGGGAAATCTTCAGTTGTACAGTGTGGTCGTGACCCGTGATGAGGAAATGAAGAAGAAGTTGGCACCCGCTCATTTCAATCAGCCTATGGTTACTCAAGCCCCCGTCGTACTGACTATTTGTGCTGATTTCAACCGTACCACCGAATGGTGTCGCAATCGTATGGCAGATCCAGGATATGACAATTTTCTTTCTTTTATCAATGCGGCTTCTGATGCATTGCTATATACTCAGACTTTCTGTAATCTCGCGGAAGAGGCAGGTTTGGGACTCTGCTATTTGGGTACGACAGTCTACATGCCTGAACAGATTATAGATATTCTTCAATTGCCTTCTTTGGTTATGCCTGTAGCGACATTGACAGTCGGTTATCCGGATGAGGCTCCATCGTTGACGGATCGTCTTCCTGTTGAATCCCTTGTGCATAAAGAATTTTACCATTCTTATACTTCTGACAGTATAGATCATTATTATGACTATAAGGAATCACTTCCAGAAAATAAGCATTTTGTCGAAATTAACCAGAAGGAAACACTGGCTCAGATCTTTACGGATATCCGTTATACCCGACGAGATAACGAAGCTATGAGTGAAGGTTTCTTGAGAGCTTTGAAAAAGCAAGGATTTTTACATTGATGTGTGTAAGTGATAAAAATGACACCGAAGCATCTTTTTAGTTATTGATAGGGATACTTCGGTGTTATTTTTTGTTGTTTATTTATTGTTCTTCAGAATCTTTTCTATTTCTTCAATTTTAGTCTTGTAAGCCTTGTCTACTTTCATTCGTCCTTCAACTATATTGCAGGAGTGTAGGACTGTTGCATGATTGCGTTTACCTATGAGAGATCCTATGCGTGCAGATGAGAGATTAGTGTATTTTTGTGCCAAAAACATGGCTATTTGTCTGACTTGCACGATATTCTGTTTGCGACTGGCTGTGAAGATGTCTTCTTGTTTGACGCCAAAATATTCGCATGTTTTTTCCAGAATAAGATCGATCGTGATGGGCTTATGCTCTATTTTTACAGCTCTTCTTACGATTTGTTCAGCTAAAGGCAGATCTACGTCTCTGTTGTAAACTACAGAATATGCCATCAGGGAATTAACGATACCTTCCAATTCACGTACGCTGTTGTTTACATTTTCTGATACGAATTCTATGACCTCTTCCGGGATTTTCAGACCGTCATGGCGGATTTTACTTTTCAGGATATCCTTTCTCAGTTGTTCATTGGGCTTTTCCAGTTCGGCAAGCAATCCCCATTTGAATCTGGTCAGTAGTCGTTCTTCCATACCTTGCAGGGCTGTGGGTGGACGATCAGAAGTTAGGATGAGTTGCCGGCCGTTTTGATGCAGATGGTTGAATATATGGAAGAATGTGTTCTGCGTTTTACTCAAACTGGCAAATTCCTGTATGTCGTCAATGATCAAGACATCTATGCTTTGATAGAAGGTGATAAAATCGTTGACGGTGTTATGGCGTACTGAGTCAGTATATTGCACCTGAAAAAGGTGCGCAGAGAGATACAGTACCCTTTTCTGAGGGTACAGTTCCTTTATTTTAGTACCGATGGCATTAACCAGATGCGTTTTTCCCACACCCGAAGGTCCATAAATAAATAGAGGGTTAAATGTGGACTGTTTCGGATGTTCGGCTATGGCCTGTCCTACGGATCTGGGAAGTTTGTTGCTTAGTCCTTCTATAAAATTATCAAAATTATAGTTAGGATTAAGTTGCGAATCCAAATCCTGGGGCATAGGAGCCTGAAGGGGAGCAGGTGCTTTATTGGCTTCCCGTCCGACCGCTTTGGGGGCTCCAACATTGACTGAACGTGTTGTTGCTTCAAGATCAACTGTCAGATTGTTGGTTTTGTCTGCATCAATGCGGTACATCAGACGAGTGCCTGTGCCGAATACTCTATTGAGTACACTGCGCAGTAAACCTACATAATGCTCTTCCAGAAATTCATATACGTATTGGCTCGGAACCTGTATAGTCAAGGTTTTATTCTGGAATGAAAGGCATTTTATAGGTTCGAACCATGTATTGTATAGCTGCTCACTGACATTGTTACGGATAATTTCCAGGCATTGTTTCCATTGCAGCTGAGGTGAACCTTTCATGGTCTGTTCTTATTGATTAAAAATAGTTCGTTGCTTCTTATTCTTCCTTGCAAAGTTCGGAATATTAAATGAATTTAGCAAATCAGATTTGTGAATTGGAAAATTGGGATGAGTTTAACTTGTTGTGAATCAGTTTTGTAATGTGGTATTTTTTTTCTTTGAGGAATGAAGTCTTTGTTTTTTTAAAAGTACTTGATTGAAAGATATTTATCGTTTCTGTTACATCAGTATACAATTGTTTCCAAATACACATGTCATGCTCTATCTACTTTATAATAAGCTTATGGCCTTGATTTGTGGCCAAGCTGATCATGACATTGGTATTTGGAAACAGTCTGAATAGTATTATTTGTCTTTTCTTCCGAATATGGAGAAGTGAACGTAACGTTTCGGATGTTCTTTTAAGTCAATCAACAGATTGTTGGCACTTCCTACAGTTTCATTGAGTGAACCATACAATGTAGTATCATTAAGCAGAAGGCCGAGAGTGTTGTCTTTACGGTTAAGTTTGGAAGTCATCAACTGCAGATAGTTTAAAGTGGAGTCTGCTTTCTGCAAAGGGCTTTGAAGATCCAGATCATTGAGATTGTCAGTAAGTGTGATCACGTTGTCGCTGACATGGTTGAGTTTGCCGGTTAGTGTCGGTACGTCATTTCTCAACAGCTTGTTAAGTTGTTGGCTGCTTGCATTCAGGTTTTCTGTAATAGCTTTGGTGTTGGCCAGAATGACAGGCAGATCGGGGTTGGAAGTCAATGTGTTGAGGGTAGTCAGGAGAGTATCAACCTTATTCATTATTTCATTGACTTTAGGTACCAGTGTTTCTGCTTTCTCCATCAGGCCATTGGAATCCTGTCCTTGTATAGTGTCGCCGGGATTCAGGTATTTCTGGCCATTAGGATTGAGAATCAGATTCATGGTGCAACCACCTAGCATTTCAGAAACCAATGTGGCGCTACTGCCTTCAGGGATGCGTAGTTTGGCGTCTGCATCTATCAGAATCAGTACATTTCCTGGCCTGTTGTAATCATATAAAATATCACGCACGATGCCGATATTATATCCGTTGGCATATACCGGACTTGATTGTGTCAGGCCTTTGGCATCAGAAAAGGCGATATAGTATGAGTTACTGGATTGGAACAGATTTATTCCTTTCAGAAAATTCAAACCGAAAAACAAGGCGGCTATCGCCACGATGCCGGTCAAGCCGATTTTAACTTCTTTTGTAAAATATTTCATGGATATTTCTTATTTGTTTTTATTCTTATATAATGTAATAGCTTCTTTTAAGTCTATTTTCTGATCGTTGAGGAACGCTACAATAAAAGCATCCTTGAACTGTTTCTTGATTTTGTTCTTGTTTTGTATGGCTTCTTTATAGTCAGTCGTATCACCGTAGGTGTATTTATAAAGATTGTTTTCTTTGTAGAATCCTATAGGGGACAGACCTTTAAGTTGTGCGCTTCCAGAATGAAGCTGTCGTTGGCTAACCAGAATCTGAACTTTAAACACCAGCTGATCTTGAGTCGTTTCTGTATTGGTCTGAATGGAATCCTGAGACGGTTGTTTTTCTTCGTTAATCAGTTTGGCAATATCAGACTGTGTCGTTTTCTGATGTTCTTTTGGAGTAGTCTCTTGCGGAACCTCGGCATTTGTCTGTTTGGTGCTAGTCTGTCTCTTGTCATACGTTTGTCTGTATTGTATGAAGGCGTTATAGATGCTTTCGCTTAGTTTCCTTTTGCCGTTTTCCGAATTGAGAAAAGCTTCTTCGTCATGAGTTGAAATGTAGCCGAGTTCAATGAGTACACTTGGCATGCTGGTTTGTCTCAAAACAAGGAAACCGGCCTGATGTACGCCCTTGTCCGGTCTTCCTCCAGTTGTTCTGAATTCTTTTTGAATCAGTTTGGCCAGGTTGACACTTTGTTCCATGTATTTATCCTGCATGAATTCGAACATGATATAACTCTCCGATGAGTTCGGATCGAAACCCTGGTAGCGTTCGTTATAGTCATTTTCAATAAGGATCACAGCGTTTTCCCGCTTGGCTACTTCCAGGTTTGCTTCGGCTCTCGCCATACCCAAAGTGTAGGTTTCTGTTCCTCTGGCTATAACTTTTCCGGGGAGAGCATTGGTGTGAATGGAAATAAAAAGATCGGCGTTAGCCTTGTTGGCTATATCTGCTCTTTTGTCGAGTGGCACGAAGATATCTGTCTGACGGGTATAGATTACTTCAACATCTTTGCAGTTGGTTTCTACCAGTTTGCCGAAAGCTTTGGCTACAGCCAGATTGATGTTCTTTTCTCTTGAGAATCGCCCGATGGCTCCAGGGTCCTTGCCGCCGTGTCCAGCATCGATTACCAGTTTAAATTTGTTTTTCGGAGCTTCTGCCGGGTAGGTTGATGCAAAGACATGACTTCCGATGAGATTTAGAAGTAGTAATGCAACTATAATTAATGTTTTATTTGCTTTCATAACTCGATATTCTATGCAAATATAATGGATTTTCTAATATCAGGCGTCTTTTTTCAGATTGTTTATGACAGGCCGTTGTGTTAATTAAATAAATTTATCTCCTTGTAATTGCTTTGTGATCGTTACAAAATGTTTATTTTTGCATAGCCTAATGGAGCGATAATGGATTACTGCTGGTTTTTGGTTTCTTCTTTTTCTGGTCGTGTGATCTGCGATTCTATGGGGCATGAAAAGGTGTGTGAGATTTTTTATTCAGTAAAACATAATATCATGAAAACAAGAATGAACAGTAAATGGCTGTCCGTCCTATTATTGATGACGGGATTTTTATGGGGTACAGGTTCTTATTCCGAAGTTCGGGCAGAGGAAGAATTGGTGGTGAGTCCTGATGGACAAACCTTCTTGAAGGTGCGTCTCTCTGATGGAAAGCTTTTTTATCAGGCTGGTTATTACCAAACAGAAAAAAAGAGTAAGGAAGAAATTCTGATGTTAGAAGATTCTCCATTGGGATTGAAAACCAATATGGGGGATTTTACTCGGGACTTGGAATGGATTGAAGCACGTAAGGAAAACCGCCAGCGTCAATATACTCTTTCGAGAAGTAAAGTCAGCAAGGTTGATTATAAGGCTTCAGCATTGGAAGTCATTTTGCGGAATAAACGTAAGCAGACTTTTCATGTGCAGTTTGAAGTCAGCAACGAAAATATAGCCTTCAGGTATTTTCTTCCTATGCAGGGGGAAACGGCTGCTGCAGTAGTGGAGTATGAAACTACCGGATTCCATTTTCCTGCCAGTACGACTACATTTATCTGTCCGCAATCGGATCCACAGATTGGATGGAAACGGACGAAACCAAGTTATGAAGAGGAATACAAGGCTGATGAGCCGATGGGAACCCCTTCACAGTATGGTCATGGATATACTTTTCCCTGTCTTTTTCATGAAGGAGAAAACGGTTGGGTGCTGGTTAGTGAGACTGGTGTGACTGGAAAATACTGTGCTTCACATTTGAGTGATGCTTCTGCAGACGGTATTTATACCATAGCATTCCCTATGGAAGGTGAGAATAATGGTTTTGGCAGTACTGGAGCTCAGTTGGGTTTGCCGGCTTACACGCCATGGCGCACGATCACACTGGGTAAAACATTACGTCCGATAGTAGAAACTACGATTCAGTTTGATGTCGTTGGGCCGTTGTATGAAGCTTCGCAGGAATATAAACCTGGACGATCTAGCTGGTCATGGATTGTATGGCAGGATGCCAGTATGAACTATGATGATCAGAAAACTTTCGTTGATTTGGCTGCTGATATGGGTTGGGAATATATTTTGATGGATGCATTATGGGAGACACAGGTAGGACGCAGTCGAATGGAAGAGCTGTTCCGTTATGCTCAGTCCAAAGGTGTTGATGTATTCCTTTGGTATAATTCAAATGGTGGATGGAACGATGCACCGCAGGATGTAAAACATTGTATGGATAATCCGATAGCTCGTAAGGCGGAAATGAAGTGGTTGAAAAGTATGGGAGTCAAGGGTCTGAAGGTAGATTTCTTTGGCGGTGACAAACAGGAAACTATGCGTCTTTATGAAGCCATACTTAGTGATGCCAACGATTATGGATTGCAGATTATTTTCCATGGTTGTACATTGCCGAGAGGCTGGGAGAAAATGTATCCTAATTATTGTGCCAGCGAGGCTGTTCTGGCCAGTGAGAATATAGTGTTCCAGCAACATTTCTGTGATGAGGAAGCATTTAATGCCTGTTTGCATCCTTTTATCCGTAATACGGTAGGTAGCATGGATTTTGGAGGCACATTCCTGAATAAACGTCTGAACAGAAATAATGATGGCGGAACGATTCGTCGTACAACAGATATTTTCGAATTGGCCACGGCTGTACTTTTCCAAAGCAGTGTTCAGAATTTTGCTTTGACTCCTAATAATTTGACGGAACAACCGGATTTTGAAATCGAGTTTATGAAGAATGTACCGACCACTTGGGATGAAGTACGTTTTATTGATGGTTATCCTGGTCGTTATGTTGTTTTGGCCCGTCGTCATGGGCAGGACTGGTATATTGCTGGAGTCAATGCCGAAAAAGAAACAAAGACATTAGAGCTGGAATTGCCTATGCTGGCAGGTCAGACTGTGAAATATTATAATGATGGTAAGAACGGTCATACACCTTCACTCGACGAGATAAAGGTTAAGAAAAGTGGTAAGGTAAAAATATCCATGCCTAGCAATGGCGGTATGATTTTGCAAGGCCAGGTGCAATAATAGACTGTTATGACGGTGAAAACCGTCTTGCTCATAAGTAATGAGAGGGTGTATCGAACTGATGCATCCTCTTTTTTATGTAAGCTTTTTATTGATGAATTGGAATAATGAAATCTGTTTTGTAGAATCTTATTTGTTCTTTTATTGAAAAGTTAATTTGAATCTGAATATGATAGTGAAAACGGATAAACAGGATTTGTGCTTTTTAAATTATTAATGGTTTTTATGTTTGTTCCTTATAGTGAGATTTGGTTGGTTAGCCAGATATAAATGAATATGTTTGTTGTTTGGCAGATGAGAATATTTGTTGTTCCGGATTTTAGTAATTCAATAAATGGAAATTGGTTGTGTAAGTGATGGCTTCTGAAATATTGTGGACATTTAATTTTTTGAATAATAATCGCTTGTAGTTCTTGATGTGATCTCTTTGCTTACCGAACAAGGCTGCGATCTCATCTACTTTCAATCCTTGGGCGGATAGCCTGAGTATTTCTTTTTCGAATTTGCTTAATTTATATTCAGTGCAAAGCGTCCAGCCTTTTTTATCTGGATTGTATATCCAGTATTCTGAGATACCGTTTTTGCGAAGTATACCGTTGCCGCTGTTTTGACTGGTTGAAAGGGCTATAGTCCCTAATGTCAGCCAGATTTCCCCTTTGCTGTTGAGTAATAGGGGCGTCATTTGATTATTGATCATGCGTTTTTTTCCATCGCAGATGATTTGGAAATCGTAAGACAGGGAATAATTGAGCTTCTCGGAAATAGGAGTTTCATTCAATTTGATCCGTCCCTGTTTATTGATTTCCCGAATGATGTTCTGGTCTTCTTCCGGAATCAGTTCAGTATAGATACTACTTCCTGCATTCAGAATTTCCTTCTGTGTTTTTTCAAAAAGCTGTGCCATTCCTTGTGAGACGTACAGAAAATTCTTTTTATGATAGTCAATGATATACATGCCTTTGTTGGTGCAGCGCGCCAAAGCTTCAATGGTATTGACGATGCATTCTATTTTTTTACAATCCTTTTGGGATGGAGCTTTGATTATGTTCTCAGGGAATAAAATTTCGTTTTCAGGTGTGGCCATTTTGTTTATTTTATTGGTTTTTCGCAAAGTTAACATTTTATTGATAAGAAAAAAACAAAAAACTTATGTATTAGTATATTTTTTTTCTTGTTACAAATAAATTATACTTTAAAGATGAGATGAAGTTTTAATTTCCTTTTCTTTTTATATGTAATTAAAGATGGATTCTTTTCCTTTTTTGAATAATTGCTTTTTGCTTACTATTACTTATTTATTAGATTGTTATGTTCTTATTTAATTTTTAATGATGCAGAGTTTTAGGAAAGAATATATTTTTTTCTTTTTGGAACGTGAAATTTTAATTTTTATCATATAAATAAACAGTCATTGATCATGTCTAGATTATATGAATTATAAATCAGATTTTTTTATGATTAAATTGTTTCTGTTGTATTTCCTTGTTATAAATATCCTTCATTCAAAAATACGATGGGTTTATCTGGGGGCAGTAGAAATTTAATGGGGATTTTTTGTTGAAATTCCATAGAAATTCCGAC
>artificially_reared_2__coassemble_453_pt1 | contig 21860 bp, 15 predicted proteins | sample artificially_reared_2__metabat2_low_PE_008 | metagenome-assembled genome bin artificially_reared_2 | reverse complement strand
AGCAAAGATACATCTTTTATCGATTTGTTAAATCCCCAAAAATAAAAAGTGAGCCCCTACCTTGAAAGCCTTCACGCCGTACCTGTCAACATAACCATATAAAAAAGATGCACTCTCAAACCTGAAAGTGCATCTTGACATTTATTTGAATAAAAGAAACTTCTCCCGATCTTATTCTTCAGTCTTGGGTGTTTCGGAACGGTCCTGACGAGGACGGCGCTCGCGACGCTCCGGACGCTCACGACGAGCCGGACGCTCGACATAATCTGCCGGTTTCTCCATCAAGGCCCGACGCGACAATTTGAATTTACCCGTCTTCGGATCAATATCGATCAGTTTCACTCTCACCTTATCCCCTTCCTTCAAACCGGATTCCTCAACGGTTTCCAGACGTTTCCAGTCGATCTCGGAAATGTGCAACAGACCGTCCTTACCCGGCATAAATTCCACAAAGGCACCATAAGGCATCACGCTGCGGATTTCTCCTTCATAAACTTCACCGACTTCGGGAATAGCTACAATACTGCGAATCTTAGCCAGAGCGGCATCGATAACTCCCTTATTGGCACCACTGACCTGTACCTGACCGACTCCGTCGATTTCCTCAATGGTAATCGTTGCACCAGTCTCTTCCTGCATGCCCTGAATAATCTTACCGCCAGGACCGATTACAGCTCCGATGAATTCTTTAGGAATCGTTATCTGCTCAATACGGGGTACATGCGGTTTCAATTCAGGACGCGGTTCCGCGATACACTCTGACATGCATTTCAGGATATGTTCCCGTCCGGCCTTGGCCTGCATCAGCGCTTTCTCCAGAATTTCATAACTCAAACCGTCACACTTGATATCCATCTGAGTGGCAGTCAGTCCGTCAATCGTACCGGTCGTCTTGAAGTCCATATCACCCAGGTGATCCTCATCACCCAGAATGTCCGACAAAACCGCATATTTATCTTCACCCGGGTTCTTGATCAATCCCATTGCGATACCGCTCACCGGTTTTTTCATCGGCACACCGGCATCCATCAAGGCCAAAGTACCGGCACACACCGTTGCCATGGAAGAAGAACCGTTTGATTCCAAAATATCAGATACCACACGAACCGTATAGGGAAAATCTTCAGGAATCTGCCCTTTCAAGCCTCGCCATGCCAGATGACCATGTCCGATTTCGCGACGGCCGACACCGCGCTGCGCCTTGGCTTCACCGGTAGAGAACGGCGGGAAATTGTAGTGCAACAGGAAACGCATCTTACTCTGATCCAAAACGTCATCGACGATCTTCTCGTCCAATTTTGTTCCTAAGGTACAAGTAGACAACGACTGAGTTTCACCACGCGTAAAGATTGAAGATCCATGAGGACCGGGCAACGGACTCACCTCGCACCAGATCGGCCGTATTTCGGTTGTTGAACGACCGTCGAGGCGCTTGCCTTCATCGAGCACACAACGGCGCATGGCATCACGCTCTACATCATGATAATAACGATCGATCAAAGTATTCTTTTCGGCCAATTCATCCTCCGACAAGTCACTGTGGGCTTCCGCATAGGCCAATTTGAAGTTTTCGCGAATTTCCAGGAAAGCATCTTCACGAGCGTGCTTGTCCCGATTGCCTTCACGGGCAATGGCGTATGCCTGATCGTAGCAAGCCTTACGGCACGCTTCGCGCAACTCTTCGTCGTTCACCTCATGACAATATTCGCGCTTCACGTCCTTTCCTAATTCCTTAGACAGTTCCTTCTGGAGACGGCACATCGGTTTGATGGCTTCGTGGGCCACCTTCAAGGCTTGCAAGAGATCCAGCTCGGACACCTCCTTCATCTCACCTTCAACCATCATGATATTCTCTTCTGTTGCACCGACCATGATATCCATGTCAGCCTGCTCCAATTGAGCAAAGGTAGGATCCACAACATATTCTCCATTAATACGAGCTACGCGCACTTCGGAAATCGGTCCTTCAAAAGGAATGTCCGATACAGCCAAAGCAGCAGACGCAGCAAATCCGGCCAGCGCATCCGGCATATCAACACCGTCGGCAGAATACAAAATAACATTCACATAAACCTCAGCATGATAATTGCTTGGGAACAAAGGACGCAGTGCGCGGTCCACCAGGCGACAAGTCAGAATCTCATAATCTGAAGCCTTGCCTTCTCGCTTGGTGAATCCTCCAGGGAAACGGCCTGCGGCTGAAAATTTTTCTCTGTACTCTACCTGCAAAGGCATAAAATCTGTTCCGGGAACGGCATCTTTTGCGGCGCAAACAGTGGCCAAGAGCATAGTGTTACCCATGGTCAGCATAACAGCTCCATCGGCTTGTTTGGCCAATTTCCCGGTCTCGATGCTGATGGTTCTTCCATCAGGCAATTCGACTGTCTTTTTAATTACGTTCATCTAAAATATTAAAATAAATGATTTCCTGAATTTTCATTCTTCAAAATTCCGAGCAAAGTTAAACAAATTAATTAATTAAAGAAGTGTAAATCAGTCAAAAAATCAAGATCATGCGTTTTTTTAATAAAAATAATCCGGCAAACTCCTTAAAAACAGCCAAAAAAGGTATCTTTGCAGGCAATAAAAACAATGACTGGAATGAAACAATACTATTTCGGAATCTTATTATTCGTACTCTTATTATCGGCTTGTCAGAAAAAAGAGCCTCAATTTGAAGTCACAGGAAGCATCAGTGACGCCGCAGACAAAACGCTTTATTTCGAAGCCCTGACCCTGAACGGCGTCGTCGCCACCGACTCGGTCCGCTTAGACCAGTCGGGTGATTTCCGGTTTCGGGGCGACCGGCCACAAAATCCGGAATTCTACCGGTTGCGCATCGGACAACAAGGCATCAACCTGTGCGTGGATTCCACAGAACATCTTATCGTCAAAGCCCCATACGCCAAAATGGCAACCGACTACGAAGTTACCGGGTCGGACCAATGCAAAATGCTGCAGGAAATCAGCAAACGTCATATCGAACTGCAGCATGCCGTCCAGCAAATTCTTTCGGACAGGAACACGACGGCCGGCGAACAAATGCAACAGATAAACACCCTGGTCGAGGCGTTCAAGAAACAGGCTACAAAAGACTTCATCATCCAAGACCCCAGCGCACCGGCAGCTTACTTTACCTTATTTCTTACCCTGGGCAATAATTTGATATACAACCCGGTGAACAATCCGGAAGACGTACGGCTCTTTGCTGCTGCCGCCAACATCTGGGACATACGCTATCCGGGCCGTCCCCGGACAGAAAACCTGAAAAACATCGCCCTGCAAGGTATGCGCAACACACGAGGTCCTAAAAAAGTAACGCTGGAAATCGACGAAGAGAAAGTCCATGAAGTGGGACTTATCGAAGTCAAACTGAAAGACCTGAAAGGCGAAGAACGCCGTCTGTCCGACCTGAAAGGAAAGGTCGTACTGCTCGACTTCACGGCTTACGCAGCGGCCTATTCCCAACAACGCACGATGGAAATGCGCGAACTCTATCAGAAATATGCCCCTGCGGGTTTCGAAATCTATCAGGTATCACTGGATCCGGACGAGCATTTCTGGAAAACAGCCTGCGATAATCTGCCCTGGATCTGTGTGCACGATCCCGACGGAGCTGCTTCGACATTTGCCCGGCTGTATAATGTGGGACAGCTGCCCAGCTATTTCATCATTGACCGTAACGGTGATCTCGTTGCCCGGGACACAAGCATTCCTGACCTGGCAGCCGCCATCGAAAAATTGCTGTAAGGCTTTAAGAAACCAGCATCCGGAGACAAAAAAACCGGAAGCATTGAAAAAAATCAGAAAAAGTTTGTATTTTAAAATATAAACTGTACCTTTGCAACAAAGACACAGCGAAAAGGGTTCCGGCATAACCTGCCGGAATTCTTTTGTTTTTTAGCGTTTTACCCAAAAGTTAATCATTTTAAAAACAGAGAAATATGGCTTATATGTCACAAGAAGGCTACGATAAACTGGTAGCCCAACTTAAAGAAATGGAGACCGTTCAGCGTCCGGCTGCTTCGGCTGCCATTGCAGAGGCTCGCGATAAAGGCGACCTGAGTGAGAATGCAGAATACGATGCGGCCAAGGAGCATCAGGCCATGCTGGAAACCAAGATCAGCCAGCTTAAAGCCATCATCGGCGACGCCAAAATCATCGATACCTCGAAATTAGACACCAGTACCGTGCAGATCCTTTCCAAGGTGGAGATGAAGAACGTGAAGAACAACATGAAAATGACCTACACCATTGTTCCGGAAACAGAAGCAAACCTGAAAGAAGGAAAAATTTCCGTTCAAACTCCGATTGCACAAGGCCTGTTAGGCAAGAAAGTAGGTGAAATCGCCGAAATCAAGATCCCGCAAGGACTCATCAATCTGGAAATTCTAAGCATTTCATACGATTAATCCATTTAAAACGTCTGCGCATTATGGCAACTATTTTCAGCAAAATAGCCAACGGAGAAATTCCGAGCTACAAATGTGCCGAGAATGATCAATTCTATGCTTTTCTCGACATTAATCCATTAGTGAAAGGGCACACTTTAGTCATTCCCAAACGGGAAGTGGATTATATTTTTGACCTGACGGACGAAGAAATCGGAGCCATGCAGGTTTTTGCCAAGCATGTAGCCATTGCCATCAAAAAAGCGTTTCCCTGCATTAAGGTCGGCCAGGCTGTACTGGGTCTGGAAGTGCCACATGCCCACATCCATCTGATTCCGATGCAGAGCGAAAAGGACATGCTCTTCAGCAACCCGAAATGTACGTTTACCCCGGAAGAGTTTCAGGCAACAGCGGATGCCATCCGCAAAAACTTTGAAAACGAATAAATCGCTTTGTCAGCACATCTAAAGGATTACGTTTTCCATAAAACCAATAATTGAGGAAGCGTCTACATTAAAATAAATGGCTCTATCATTCCTAAAACCCAGGCCTGATAGAGCCATTAATTTTTATACTCCGGTCAATCATGCTCAATACAAAGACGCATCAGACTCATTTCATCATACACACAAATCCCTTATATTGACAAGTCCCTTACACCCCTGCCGATCGGCAATTCGTTTACTGCAAAGAGAATGTTATCGGCAAAGAGTATTTCACGGCAATGTTCTGCCCGTCACGCTTGGCCGGTTCCCAATCGGGCATGGAACGGATCGCGCGCAAAGCTTCGGCATCAAGCAGCGGATCCACAGAACGGGCAACTTCCGCATCGGCAATCTTTCCCTCTTTCGTCACGACGAACTGAACAATTACCTTTCCTTTTATCCCCTTTTCAACAGCCTCAGCCGGATACTTGACGTTTTCACAGAGCCATTTCATGCAGGCAACATCGCCTCCCGGAAAAGATGGATCTACATAAGAAGCATCACCAACCTGCCCGGCTGTTGGTGCTTTCGCCGGTTCGTCAACAGAAGTAGCTACAGCATCCTGCTCCTTTTCCTGAAAAGGCACTAAGGAGTCACGGGCCTGCTCCGTATCAGCCATCTCACGACTTTCTACGGGCTGAGATTCCTCGGCTGTCGGTTTCTTTCCATCTGCACAAGCAAACAAGAACAATACGAATCCGCCAAGTGGCAGAACATACAGGATCTTAACCTGCGTCCAGAATCTGGATTTACGTTTCATCATCATCGTAATACGTTTTTTAAGTGAATAATTATTGAAACTGTGAACCATATTGTAGAGCTTTGGTCCAACAGATTTTTTGATTAACAACAACTGATAGGTGCATGCGTCAAAGCCTGAAGAAAGTACATACTGGTCGGCTTCATACTCGTGAACCAATTTCAAATCTTTTTTCAACCACCATGCCGCAGGATTGAACCATTGAAAGCAAAGGAACAATTCAATGAACATCAAATCCAAGGAATGCCCTAACAGAACATGTGCTCTTTCGTGAGCCAGAATACAATTTATCAAAGCTCCGTCATCTGCCGGAGAAAGCACAACGCGCCCCAACCAGCTGAACGGACCAACCTGTTTCGGACACCGGTAATATACTTGTCCGTCAGCAGTCTGTTCCCGACGACACCGTTTCAACAAACGGTACAAATAAACAAATACAATCAGATTCTTCAACAGCAACAATGCCATGCCCGTCAAATAGATCCCAAAAAACACAACGCTCATAGTCATCCCGTTGTGGTCCAATAAAGCCGCAGTTCTCCGTTCGACAACCAGTTCCTGCAAGGAGACGGTCAGTTCTGTTAAAGGAAGAGCTCTATCCTGACCGACATTCGCAAACCATCCCGACACATCAAATAGCGGAAGCAATAAGGACAAGACCAATGACATCAATAAAACAATCCGGTTCAAACGATGGAAAGTCTCTCCCCGTAAAAAAAGCCGGTAAAACAACTCGTAGAACAAGATACAAACCGACACTTTGATCAGATAAACAAAAAATGTTTCCATAAATCAGATTTTAGATAGTGAAAAGCGAAAACACATGAAACTCATCGAACCTCGCGATTTTTAACAACAATCCTTATGCTGCCAGAAAATCTATTTGTATCTTTGTTCCATGCATCATCGTAATACGTTTTCTATGCAAGCAGATGCATTCGCTGCCGGTAAGAGAGTAGAGCCTTGAACCGGCAGTTTTTCATGGTCATTGACCCGATTTTCCCTGATTAATCTGTCGAATCAGATCCTTCAATTCGTCAACGGTAATGTCCTGATCTTCGACCAAGGCCGAAACAGCTCCAAGGACCGACTTATTGAAATATTTGTCAATAACAGCCCTAAGCGTACCTTTTCTAAAATCAGCTTCCGAAACAACCGCATAATACTGATACGTGTTTCCAAATGCCGTATGCGACAGGAAACCTTTTTCCTCCAGTCCGCGGACAATGGTCGACAAGGTGTTGAAATGCGGACGAGGCTCAGGATAGAAATCCAGTAACTGTTTGACAAACAATGGTCCTTTTCCCCAGAAAAACTTCATAATCTCTTCTTCTTTTGCTGTAAGTCTTTTCATAATTCTCTCGTTTTTCTGCAAATAACTATATTATTTAGTTCAAAAACTAATTTTGTCCGTTAATTATTGCAAATATCTTGAGAAAATAATCTAAATAGGCTCCATCCGGAAACAATAAAGGCCATATCGTCCCTCAAAAAGAGTTGGATATGGCCCTGGTAATATCGTTTTCTAAAAGAACGTTATCATTTAGTCCGTTTTACGGTATAGATCACGTTTCCGTTCTTATCGATCAAATGTAATGCCAGTTCCTTTTTGTCGGCCGTAATCAGAGAATATCCCGAAACATCACTACAAAACTGTGTTCCCTCAATCATCTTGACCGGACGGCTTAACGAACCGGAAGTGTTGACAATATAGTCATAACGGACCCCCTTATGCCGGATATGCTGGAAATTGTGAATATGCCCGCAAAGATAGAAATCCACATTGTTATATTTCTGTAGAATCGGATCGAGCCTCTTTTGAAGATCTGTCCGCTCCGAGGCACTTTTCTGCGTATCCGCATAGATCGGATGATGACCAACAACCAGTACCCAGTCTTCCTTGGCGACACTCAGTACGGAATCAATCCACTGAAGCTGGCGATTGTCGTCCTGCAATCCAGCCTCCGGATAATCTTCCCGATCCTCGCGGTATTTGGTGATCAGCGGAGCCGTGTCGATCATGACCAAGCGTACAGTGACATCGTCACTTTCCAGCACCTTGGTATAATATAAGGCAGGAACATTCCAACGAGCACTGACACGGCTATAATCCAGAACAGCCTGCGTATTACCCCGATACTCATGATTGCCCAGAACCGCATACCAGGGAAGCATCAGCTCCGGATGACTGTAAATCAGTTCGTAATTGGTCATCCACAAAGGATCTGATGTGCTGCGCACTCCTTCAAAATGATGTACATCACCGGCTGCCACCACGCACTCAATGTCGATCTGCTCAGCCATCCGACCCATCATGTCGGCAATCGGTTTCTGATCATAATAACCGTTACGGCCCAGATCATTAGCCAAATAAAAATTCAGGGGTTTCTCGAGCGCTTTCCATGCCGCTACGTTCTGGGCAGAAACGCCCAAACAGACCAACAAAAACGCTATACCTGCAACTAATTTTCTCATCTTTTTCCTTATATCTGTTCGTATCTGAATTCATTAGTAAAAATATTCCATCCCGAAATGACAACCGGATGGAATATTTTTCTGGAAATGATTTTCCGTACCGACTATTTTGATCCGTATGCTCCGAAATAAGCCTGAACGGCCGGTGAATAGTAAGTCTTTCCGTTCACCTCCAGACCTGAAGTCTGGAAATAAGGCTGTGCAAATGCTTCACTGCCGCTGTAAGCACCGGCAATCGTATTGGTGGTATGGAAGTCCCACGAATCATCATAAACGACACTGCTCATCTTGGCAGTATTGATGTCGTAGTTGACAAACGAAGGATCGGGCAGATTGTCCTGAGTTGCGATCACGCTGTTGGCATCAACAGCCGGAACCAGGACCCCGTTATTGGTGGTATAAGCCTCCGTGTGATAATTCTTATGATCGTAATTATAGCCTTCCCAGGCATATGCAATACCCGAACCGGCTTCCCATTCGCCTTCATCGTTCATTTCGCCGCCCCAGATCACGTCGCTCTGCTGATTGCCCGAAACGTAGCAGTTGTAATCGATAACCGACTTCGTGTCATAACCTTCATCAATATTGTTCGGATCCGTCCAGCTGGGTGTCTGAGCACGATACTTGCAGTTCACCATCATGTTGTTGAACACATCGGCCAGAACATTCTTTTCTGCATAGATACATCCACCTTTTTCTCCGTCGCGACGCCAGCCGGCGTTGAATATCGTATTGTTGTAAGCCTTGATCTTGCCCTGAGCGCGCGTCACGTCGTCCTGACCGTCACTGGAAAGTTTCAGCCCGTTTGTGTTCGGACCATACATGATGTTTCCGGCAACATCTACCTGACATCCAGATTTGATGTTCACGGATTCAGCACCATCATAACCATTTCCGGCAAAAATGTTGTTGGCAATAATGGCATGACCACCCATCATGTAAATACCGTCCGACCATCCATAACGGATTGTACTGTTGGTAATCACATAGCGGCCTTCCGGATTGTTCGTCGTAATCTGCGGATAAGCATCATCACCGGCCTCATAAATACCGGCAGAGGCAGCTGGTGAGCCTTCGATGACCTGACCTCCGGTGTATTCAATCGTTGTATAATTGATCAACATTTCCTCGCAGGAAGGATAAGCCACAATACCTCCCCATTGATGTGCTTCCTGGAAAATATTCTCGGCCAGACGCTGATCTTCCGGAACGGACATCAGAATAGGATTCTCGGCTGTACCGTTGCAATAAAGATTTCCCTTAACCAGAAATTCAATAGCCACGTGATTGGCTCCGACGCCCTCGGTCGAGAAAATCACCTGCACACCATCCTCAATCGTCAGGCTTTTACCTTCCGGAACCGTGATATGCCCCGATACATTGATCCGACTGTTCCGTTTCCAGGTTCCGGAAACTTCACCGGACACGGTTTGCACACTGGTACTGTCGCTGCCGTTTCCCTGACCGCCGCCTTGTTCCGTACCTTCTGTCGCATCCTCACTACAAGCTACTGTTGATGTTCCGACCATAGCCAGAAGGGCCATAAAGGTCAAATAATGCTTCATTTTCATAACTCAATGCTTTTTATGTTAAGTATTTAATCCGTTTCTTTTTATGCTCTCATCCCTCAACCATCAACCCTCATCCATCAACCCTCATCCATCAACCCTCATCTCAAAGTTTATATCTCACTCCGATCATAAAAGTCTGTCCGCTTCTGGATTCACGCTCCACGACATTGCCGTCGACCCGTCGCGAATCAACATTCACCGTATGCGGACCGTTCTGAATATAACGTAGAATTGGTGTATTCAGCAGATTGGAAGCCTTGGCGAAAAGAGTCAGACCAAATTTAAATCCCTTTTCCAGAGATGCGTCCAACTGGAAATAACCTGCTTCCCAAATGTCATCGTCATACCAGCTGGAAATATCTGCCAGGCGTTTTCCCGTATAACTTCCTAAAATCTGACCCTCCCAGGCATGTTTCGGACTCTTGAAGAGCAAAGACAGGTTGACCACATGTGCTGCCTGTCCGTAGAGCGGACGAGTCTGTTCGACCATTTCCACATTATTGCCGTTCATCTGACGCTTTGTCGTAGTTATGGCCGAATGGGTATAGGTATAATTGGCTTTCACACCGAACCAATTAAAATATTTCATAATATCCACTTCCACCCCGAGATTCCGGGCCGTACCGAAATTCATCGGTTTATATTTCAGATCCTGTCCTTCCGTAATCAGTCCGTATTCAATCGGGTCCTGAATGTTTTTATAGAACAGACCGACCATGAACTGTTCGCTCGAACCGGGAAAGAATTCATAACGCAAATCCAGGTTGTCGGCTACGGTATGTTTCAAATCCGGATTTCCTTCTTCCTTATAATCATCGCCGATAACACTGTAAGGAGCGATTTCGAAGAAACTCGGACGATTGATGGCCCGTGCATAAGAAAAACGAATATTGGCATTGCGATGCACCCCATATTTCACATGCAGACTGGGCAGAACGTCCCAATATTTCTGATGACCTTCCGGATCAGCACTTTCTTCGGGAAAGAGCAACTGATAACCCTGATCCGTATGCTCGGCACGCAAGCCTCCGTTGATTTCCCAGTTGTTCCGGGAATATTTAGCCATGGCATACACGGCTCCGATCCTTTCAGAGGCATCGTAGTTCAGTGCCCCTCCGATGTTTCCATACGAACGGCGCGGATAAAACTCAATATCGTCGAAGTTGTACCAATCACTGCCCGTATCGGAATTAAACGTATAATAATTACAGAAACTGGTGCGCGCCTTGTCGCGATACAAACCTCCGGTCTTCAGGTCGAGCGTTCCCTGTTCCAGCTTCAGCTTATAGGTCAGATTCAACCGTCCTTCCAGATCGCGGTCGGAATTATGCTCCCATCGGCGCTCCGCACAGTCGGAGCTCATGATGCGTCCGCCCATAAATTCCATTTTCACCCGGTCGGGCATTTCATGATATGCCCGTGAGCCGTTGAATCCCCAGTCGAGTACCAGATTCCTGTCCGCAAGGAACTGATGCTCCCCTTTTAACGTTGAATTGAAGATATACTGATGATCCCATTCCAGACGCACGGAACGATTGACATCATCATAGCCGTCGCGCACTTCGGCCTCACGCAGATCCATAAATCCGTTATACCACGTGAGCTGATTCCATTTATTGATTTTGTAGTCTAATTTCAGATGAGTGCCTAAGCGGGTCTGCTGTACGGAATAATCACGATGGATCACTCCATTGCGCACCGATTCTCCTGGTTTGTATTCAATATCACTTTCCTTACCCCGATAAGTATTGTTATAGCTGGCAGCCAGCATAACACCCAGCTTATCACCGAAGAAACGGTCGCCGTAAGACAAGCCGGCCGTCAGATCGGGCAACGGTTTCTTCTCAGTCATCCGTAGAGAAGACGAGTTGAAATCGGCGGCGGTCACCGGACTCCCGGTCTGCGTCGTCCCCCATCGTTCATCCGGCGACTGACGGACAATCTTATTCCATGCAAACGACTTAAAATCACGATCGAAATACATGGCGTTGTAACCGGTAGAAATATTGGCCGTAAACTGACGCTCCGAAGGAGCATCCTTCATGACCAGATTGACTGCACCGCCTATACCGTCGCCTTCCATGTCGGCCGTGAGCGATTTCGTCACTTCCAGACGATCGAGCAATTCGCTGGGGAATATATCCAAAGGAACAAAACGGTTCTTATTGTCCGGACTGGCAATCTTTACTCCGTTGACCAACGTATAATTATAACGCTTGTCCATGCCGCGGAGGATGGCATACTGTCCCTCACCGCTGGAATTGCGCTCAATCGTAACACCACTCATGCGCTGAATCACATTGGCTACCGTAATGTCCGGACTCAGTTCAATGGCCCGCGCGCTCAACACATTGACAACGTTCAGCGCATTTTTCTCAATCAGCCGGGCACCGGCCTCTGTCCGCCCCGGATTTGAGGCCGTCACCGTCACATCATTCAATGTCACCACCTTGCAGACCAAAGGAATCTCAACCGTCTCGTCATGGGCATCCACGGTTATCTCAAAAGGCTGATAGCCCATATACGAACAAACCAACGTGCAAGATTTCCCTATATTCAAATGGAAACTTCCGTCCAAACCGCTGATTACGGCTTGGGTAGGATCCTCCTTAACTAAAATCTTGGCGCCGATAATCTCTTCGCCTGTCTGTGCATCCCTAATCTTACCTTTAATTACATTTCCGCTCACCGGCACCGCCATACAGCCAATGATCAACGGAAGCCATACCTTTTTCATATCACTGTTCTGATTTGTGCCGCAAAGGTACGTTGACCGTATTACGTAACTGTGACAGTATGATGAAAATCTGATTTTAAATGTTAAAACAGAATTTTTCCAAAAGAAATACAAAAGGTTTCATCTTTTGTTATTCTGTTTGTTACATTTACTGAAATAATATATCTTTAGATCACATAAACTTAGATTGTTATTATGAAGAGCCTGCTTTATTTCAATATAATCCTATTAACGTTTACCTGCATACTTTCCGCTTGTCAGGAAGCATCCAAATACAGACCCGAGTTGAATACTCAAGAGGCAAAAACACAGTTGGAACAAGCTGCTCGCCATGAAGCACAAAACAATCCTCGGGAAGCATTCATCTGTTATTGGAACGCCATCGAAAAGCTTCAGGATACACAAACTCCAGACACCTTAACCCTGACAGCCGAAACCTATTGCCGTCTGGGAAATCTTATGATTCGTTACGGTTTACTGGAAAAAGCCGTAGCATGTCACCGAAAAAGTTTTCACATGGCTGATTCAGCCGGATGCATCCAATTACGTTCTAAAGCAGCATTGGCCTTGTCCGACGACTATCAACACATGAATCAGCCCGACACGGCTGCTTATTTCCGAACATTTGGGAACCAAACCCCAGCTCCACAAATTCCAACCAATAAAAGAACTGTAACAACCGATGTTGCAACACGTGAAAAACTTTCCTGTTGGATCGACCGTTATCTGGAATGTCGTGCCGAACAGTCAGAAGCGACAAGAGGGCGTCGGGAAACCCGACGCCATGCCGGCATGGCATCTGCCAGCGGATTGGTGATCATCTGCCTGCTTGCTGCCTACGGAAAGAAACGGAGAAACGAGCAACGACTCTATCATCTGCTACAATGTGAACAGACGCATACAGCCGTATTACAGGCAGAACAGACACGTCAGGAAACGACTCGAAAAAAACTCAACGACAGGGAGAAACGACTCGACCGACTACAAGCAGAACTCATGTCGGACACTCATGTCCAGGCACTCAACATATTGGAACGAATCAAAAATCACCCCAGTTACCAACCCGTCCAATCAAACAAAGAATGGGATGCACTGAAGTTATTGGCAACCCGGCTCCATCCGGTTGAAATGCAAGCCGCCGAAACAGCCCGGAATCTGACACCGCGCGACCGTGAAATTCATTGTCTGGACCTACTGGGATTTACTTCCGGACAAATGGCTATATTCTATGGTATTTCGTCCGGATCGATAACAAAAGCTAAATCACGCATCCGTGAAAAAATGAAGGCGTCAATCGGGAACGACCGGCAAATGTCCGCGTCCGACCACCCATCAATACAGATAAACAAATAATTATCAAATAATTACACAAAGTCAAATGTCCGCATCCATTCGTTGACAGCAATTATCTGATCCGTTAACTTTGCCGGCGAAAACATAAAAATCAAATCCAGCCATGCAAAGTTATCACATCTACAACCGCCTTACGGGTTTCGGTGTATTCCTGACTGCGACCATTGTTTATACACTGACCCTCGAACCTTCATCCAGTTTTTGGGATTGCCCCGAATTCATCACCTCAGCCGCTCGCCTCGAAGTAGGTCATCCGCCCGGTGCTCCCCTGTTTATGCTTTTGGGTAATCTGTTTTCCCATCTGGCTTCCGATCCTTCCAAAATCGCCTGGTGGATCAATTGGATGAACGCGCTTTTCAGTGCGGCATGCGTGACTTTCCTTTTTTGGACCATCACGGCTTTACTCCGAAAACTCCTGACTCCACGTCAGTATGAAGACCGGATACAAACAGCGACCATACTGACCGGCGGACTGATCGGTGCGTTGATTTATCTGTTCAGCGATACCTTCTGGTACTCAGCCGTTGAAGGCGAGGTTTATTCCTGTTCTTCATTTTTTACCGCCTTGACCTTTTGGTCGGTTCTGAAATGGGAAACATACGCTCCCGCCCCGTCAGCCGACCGTTGGTTGATCTTTATCGCCCTACTCATCGGACTTTCAATAGGAGTCCATTTATTAAATCTGCTCTGTATCCCAGCCATTGGCCTGGTTATTTATTATCGTCTATCCTCCCGACCAAATGGCAAAGGAGTATCAGGCGTCCTGATACTTTCCGCTCTGATTGTAGGCCTCGTTCTGTTTGGTCTGTTGCCCGGCATGATGCGGCTTGCCGGGAAATTCGAACTGATGGCGGTTAACGGACTGGGACTACCCTATCACACCGGTACGTGTCTGCATTTCCTGTTACTGCTTACGCTACTTACTTTGTGCATCATCCTTTCCGCAAGAGGCCGGCGCCGTCTGCCAGCAGCCGCAGCCGCTTTATCCGGACTGTTACTCACTGGGGTGACCTTGCGCGAATCCGCAGCAACAAGCTGGACAATCACACTGACCGCATCTGTCCTCCTCGGCTACCTGCTCCATCGGGGATGGCATCGGGCTCCAGCAACCACTTGGCGCATCCTGCACACATCGGTCTGTGCCCTTCTGATGCTGGTAATCGGCTACAGCACCTATGCCGTAATTCTGATCCGAGCGTCAGACAATCCGCCCATGAACCAACAGACACCCGACAATCCGTTCGCGCTGCAAAGTTATCTGGGACGAGAGCAATATGGCGAAAAGCCACTGTTCTACGGACAAACCTACATCAGTCCGCTGGCTCTGAAACAGGACGGAAATACGCTGCGTTATGAAACCAAAGAAGGAGTCCCCATTTACCGTCGGGCACAACCGGACAACGGCCATTCACGTCCCCGCTACGTGGAGATCGGAAGAAAAACCGACTACGTCTACGAACCGGAAACCTGCGTCTGGTTTCCACGTATGCACGATGCCCGATATGCTGCCGAATACCGCTGGTGGGCCGGCGAACCTACAGGGCGAACCATCAGCCGATATGATCCGCAGACGGGTAGCCGGCAAAACGTCACGATCCCATCCGCCGGCCAACACCTGCGCTTTCTGTTGCGCTATCAGATCGGATTCATGTACGTACGCTATTTTCTTTGGAATTTCGTGGGGCGACAAAACGACCAGCAAGGGCATGGCGACAGTCTGAAGGGCAATTGGCTGAGTGGCATCAGCCCGATAGACCGTCTGGCCGGACACGACCCCGACAGCGGAGCCGGAACAAAAGGCAGGAACGTCTACTACGCATTTCCCCTGCTACTTGGACTTATCGGCCTTTACTGGCAAAGACGTCAGGGAGCCGGGGGCCGGCGTCAGAGCCACATCGTAGGACTTTTGTTCTTCATGACCGGACTGGCCATCGTACTCTATCTGAACGACACTCCACGCCAGCCACGCGAACGCGATTATGTCTTCGCCGGTTCGTTCTATGCCTTTGCCATCTGGACCGGTATGGGTACCGTGGCACTCATACGTCTGCTGAGCCGCTATCTGCAAGGCCCGAAAGCATGGCTGGCTGGCAGTCTCGTGGCACTGGCTGTTCCCCTGCAGATGGCCGGCCAGAACTGGGACGACCACGACCGGAGCGGACGCACGCTCTGTCGCGACATGGGTGCCAATTTCCGAAACTCCCTGCAGCGGGAGGGCCATCCGGTGTTGTTCGTCATGGGCGATAACGACACCTTCCCCGTCTGGTATGGCGGTGAGGTAGAAGGCATACGACCCGACGTCAGAGCCTGCAACCTAATGTATCTGAGCGGAGGAGTCTACGCCGCACAAATGCGCCTTCCGGTTCGCAAAGCGCCTCCCTTGCCGTTCACGCTGCCTGAGCAGTTCTGTCAGGACGGCATTCTGGATTTCGTCCGCGTCAATCCGTCGATTCTGGTACCTGGTGCAGACGGACAACCCCGGGAGGTCAGTCTGAAAACACAAATTGAAGCGATCTATCGGCAAAACCCCGAAAAGAAACCGTTCGGCGAAGATCCGTTCGAGTGGAAGAACATCGTACGCTACTGGTTGACGTCCGACGATCCGGCCATGCGTTGTATCCCAACCGATGAGATTCACATTCCGGTAGACCGAGAAACCGTGGCCCGCTCAGGCATACCGGTTCCGCCCGGCACAACAGTACCCGACACGATGGTCATACGGTTGAAAGACCGGAGCCATCTGATTCGCACCGGCCTGCTGCTGATCGACCTGATTGCCGGATCGCAGTGGGAACGGCCGCTCTACGTGACCATCACCAGCGGATTGAACGAATATATCGATCTGTCCGAACATCTGATTCAGGAAGGACTGGCCTATCGCATTGTTCCTTACGAAGTAAAGCCAACCGACCTCGGTATGGATTTGGACCGCACATACGATTGTGTTATGAACCGTTTCGAATACGGTGGATTAGACAATCCAGATATTTATCTCGACGAGACAAACCGGAATATGGGCGCGTTGCTCCAAAATCTCCAGATCGTTCTGGCAATGGAACTCTACCGCGACGGACAAACCGAACGTGCCCGGAAGGTTTTGGACAAAAGCCAAGAAACTATCCGCTGCCGCGAGCTCAACAACGACGACCGACATGCGCAAGCACAGATTGCGCATCTCTACCGCCTGATCGAACAGCAGGAAAACGGTCAAAAAGAAAAAGAACAGAATAAAAGAAAGGAAACAAAGATATGAAAGAAACAGATAAAAAAGACCGGAAGCAATCGGTCTCTCCGCTGGCCCGAATCAACTATCTACTGATTGTCATCGGCTATCTCACGGTGCTGACCGGATTTCTGCTTCTGACCGGTCCGGGCACAACCAGTACACATTTCGAACCCGATCTGTTCAGTGTGCGGCGCACCGCCGTAGCTCCGGCTGTTGCCCTTGCCGGATTTTTCCTGATCGGATTCGGTGTGCTTTATCCCGTCAGGCCTTCGGAAAACGAATCCGGAACCGGGTCCACCCGTCGGCATCGGTCTTAAGCGAAAACGTGCAGCCCTGACGGGTCAGTACCTCACGCACGAGCAGGAGCCCGATGCCCTGCCCCTCGGGCTTTGTCGTGAAAAAAGGCGTGAAGAGCCGCGGTTCATCCTCAGGGCGGATACCCGGACCGTTGTCGGCCACTTCGAGCTGGCCGCCCCCTCCATCGACAGCGGCTACACGGATCGTCACCAGCCCGCCGCCCTCGGCCGCACTCTCGGCCGCATTCTTCACGATGTTGAGCAACGCTTGTTCGAAAAGCACGGGATCGAGCCGAACCTCAGGATCGGGAGTAGTCAGGAAAGGACCGTTCAACACCGCATTTCGGTCACGACAGATATGTTCGAGAAGTACCCGACAAGCTGCCACCCGTCCTCCCAACGCCATTGAGCACAACTGCGGTTCGGGAATACGCACCAGCTCGGCCAAACGACCGATGAAACGGTTCATCGACGTACAGCGTTCGCTGCATACTCCGACCACGGCACCAATTTCGCCCGAATCGTCATAAGGCGCAATCAGGGTGCCCAGGCAATCGAGCGTAGAGGTAAGCCCGGCTACACTGTTGTTCACCTCATGGGCAATCATGCGGATGGCCTTTTCGTAGGTTTTGCGTTCGGCCTTCCAGATTTCGGAAGTCAGACTCTCCACAAGCAGAAAAGGATGCGACAGCCCCCGGTCGATGAACGAAAGCGACGAACAACGGTAGATCATGGCATCGTTCAAACGTACCGTGGCCACGCCGCCCGGAGGAATAGCAGAAAGCCGGGCAGCTAACGGACCGTCGAGTTCCGACAGGCTCAGCCCCTCAACCGGCGCATCGGCCGACAAGCCTAAAAAACGACGGGCAGCTGCATTGGCCGACATCATCCGGCGGTCGAAATCGAGCAGCACGACCCCCATGGGCGAAGCACTGACGAGCAGATCGAGAAAATGGTTCTGCTCGCGCACCCGCAGGCGTTCGTTTTTCAGCTGGTCCATCAGCCGGTTGAAAAGCACAACGATGCGGTCGGCCTCGCGCTGCCCTACGAGGGCCAGACGGCTGCTAAAATCCTGTTCGCGCAACAGGTCCATGGCGTTGCCGATCGTATCGAGCGGTTTCACCGTGCGACGATAAAAATAGTGCAGGAAAAACAGGCAGCAGACAATCAGCGCCTCGGCCGCATAGAAAAGACGGTCGGAAACAGCAATCAGCACGACCAACAACAGACCGACTGCAGTGAGCAATACCGCCCACAAAGCAAACAACCACTTAACCTTCATCGACTGAATTTTACCGGACATGCGGCAAAATTTACCATAAACAGAAACTGATTTCATCGGACGCGATACCTTTCAAATTCATAACTTCCCATATCTCTCAACCCTCATCTCTCAACCCTCATCTCTCAGCCATCATCTCTCAACTCTCAACCATCACCCCTCATCCGTATACGAAATCCCGTACTTGTCCAACCGGCGATAGAGCGCACCCCGGCTGATACCCAATGCTGCAGCAGCCTGCGACAAATTATGCCCCGACCGTTCCAAAGCCTGCATAATGGCCTGTCGCTCGATTTCGTCGAGCGTCAACCCTGCAGGAAGGGCCGGAGCCGGACCGTCGGCATGCGCTACCGGGACATACTGTGCCCGGAAATCATCGGCCGAAAGCTCATCCTTGCGACAGACGAGCAACGTGCGCTCGACAAGATTCTTCAGTTCGCGGATATTGCCCGGATAAGGGAGCGACATCAGGAACCGACTCGCATCCGCACGCAAACTGACCGATGGCAATCCGTACTGACGGCACTGTCGTTCCAGAAAATGAACCGCCAACAAAGGGATATCCTCACGACGTTCGCGCAAGGCGGGCAGACGCAGCGTGATCAGGTTAATGCGGTAGAACAAGTCCTCACGAAAGGTATGCTCACGGATCATCTGACCCAAATCGGCATTTGTGGCGCTCACCACACGCACGTCGGCCTTGCGCGGCCGACTGTCGCCCAGCGGCTCGTAAGTCTGGTCCTGAAGCACGCGCAGGAGCTTCACCTGACAGGCCGGGTCGAGCTCGCCGATCTCGTCGAGAAAGATGGTGCCGCCCTCGGCCAGTTCGAAACGCCCCACGCGGTCGGCCACGGCATCGGTGAAGGCTCCCTTCCGGTGGCCGAACATTTCGCTCTCGAACAGACTTTGCGACACACCCCCCAGATTCACCTTGACGAGCCGTTGCGTCGCGCGCGAACTGTTGCGATGAATGGTTTCGGCCACGAGTTCCTTACCCGTTCCGTTCTCACCAAGAATCAGTACCGGAGCATTCGTCGGGGCAATGCGGCGCACCACATCGAGCACTTCCAGAAGTGCCGGACTGCGGCCCACGATCAGGCTACGGTCGAACCCGTCAGCCCCGTCGCCCGTAGTGTTGGCATCGGCACCGGAAGCACCGGTAGAAAGCTGCAGGGCCGTCTCCACGCGTTGCATCAGCACCGCATTGTTCCAGGGCTTGGTCAGGAAGTCGAAAGCCCCGGCTTGCATGCCGGCCACAGCCAGCCCGATGCTGCCCCAGGCAGTCATCAGGATGACGGGCGTATGGGAACAGAACAGGCGGATCTGGCGCAGGAGCGTCAGTCCGTCGGCCCCATCGGTCTGGCGGCCGAAGTTCATATCCATCAGAATCAGTTGCGGCGTCTGTTTCCGCACGACGGCCACAGCCTCGGCCGGACCGCCCACGGCCATCACCTCGTGGCCTGCGTGGCGCAGCAGGAGCGCCAGCGAGGTGCGGATGGCCCGATCATCATCTACAATCAGTATCATATCGGCAAAGTTAATCTTTTTTTTTGTCCGTTCAGCGCACGAGTGCCTCAAAATCGGCGTCGATGCCCGTGCCGGCTGCAAAATCCCAGAGCGTCAGGCTGCGGATCTGATAATAATAGTACCAGTAGGCGAAGAGCTCGTTGATGTATTTGCGGCGCGCCTCGTCCTTGCTGGTCTGGGCGTCGTTGAGGTCGAGCGTCGAGATGCGCCCGATCAGAAACGTCTGCACGTTGCTCTCGTAGCGCCGGCGCGCGATGGCATCGGCCTCGAGCGCGATCTGCAGCTGCACGGCCTGATTGTTGAACTGCTCGGTCAGAACGAACAGACTCTGGCTGAAGTCGGCTTCCTCCTTGCGCAGCTGCTGGCGCACCACCTCACGATTGCTTTCAGCCACCTTGACCTGCCCCCGGCGCTTGCCCCAGTCGAGGATGGGCAGCTGGAAGCCGATCTCGACCACCTGGTTGTCCTTCATCTCCGCATAAGTGCGCCCAAAATCCCTGTCGCTCCCCGTAAAACCGATCTGAGCGTAGAGTGACACCTGCCGGCGATTGCCCCGGGCCTGGGCCACCTGGTAGTCGGCTTCGAGCTGGCGGCGGCGCAGATTATAGACCGTGGCGTTATGCTCCAACGCTTTCTGCAACACGTCGCGATATTCCAGCCTCAGGGGCGGCACGCTGTCGGGCAGCACAGGGATCAGTTCTTCTGTCTCGCCCAGGGCCAGGAACGAACGCAGCGTGAACATGTCCGACTTCAGGCTGCTCTCGCTGGCCGTCAGCGTGGAACGTGCGTTGAGCACGTTCAGGCGCAGCTGGAGCAGGTCGTTCTCGCTGATTTTCCCCATGCTCCGCTTGCTTTCGGCCACCTCGCAGAGCTTTTCGGCATTCTGCAGGTTCTGGCGGGCGATGCTGACATTCTCGCGGGCCAGCAGCAGGTTGAAGTAATACTGGATGACGGTCATCGTGACGCGCTCCGTGGCGGTCAGGAAACTGGCCTGCGCCTCGGCATAGCGGATCGGCTCGATGCGGCGGTCCCACTTCACGGAGTTCACGCCGAACAGCGGCTGGCTGAGCGTCAGGGCCAGCGGCACGGACATAAACTGCCGGCCCGCGCTGCCGGCGCCGAACTGGGTCAGGAAATCGAGCGATGTGGTCAGCGAGAGGGTGCCGCCCGTCAGCCAGATGCGCTGGTCGACGGAGAGCGAACCGCTCAGGCTCATGTAGTCGTTGCGCACGTACGTGTGCGAACCGTCGCTCTGCTGATAGGCGGTGTAGTTCTTACGGTAGCCGGGAAGCGTGGCCGAGAAATTGACTTCGGGAAGCAGTTCGGCGCGGAAGCTGCGGTAGCTCCAGTAGGCCGACTTGAGCTGGCTCAGCGCCGACGCGGCATCCACACTCTGCTTGCGGGCCAGCACAATGGCTTCGGAAAGGGTCAGCGTGCGGGGCGTGAGCTGCTGCGCCGCAAGCGGGACGGCTACTGCCAGGAGCACGACGAAAACGGCCGCCGCCGGCGGCATCCGGAAAAAACGGGACAGGAAGTTCGATAGACATTTCATGGCGATACGGGGGGATTTATATTTCTTTGGTGTATCTGTTTTTTGTAAGAATTAAAGATTATTCCTCGCGCAGCGCATCGGCCGGCGGCAGCGCAACAGCCCGACGCACGGGGAACCACACGGCGACAAACGAAAGGACGAGCATGAGCACACAGGTGACGGCCGACACCACGGCAAAGCGCGCCCACAGGCGGTTCTGCCAGTA
>artificially_reared_2__coassemble_362_pt1 | contig 24881 bp, 16 predicted proteins | sample artificially_reared_2__metabat2_low_PE_008 | metagenome-assembled genome bin artificially_reared_2 | reverse complement strand
GATGAGCGACGGCAGTGCGTCGGGGACACCGGCCAGCACGGTCTTGTTGCCGTCTTTTTCCTTCATCTTGATCTGCTCCCAGTTCTGGCTGACCGCCTCGGCCGTATCGGCCTGCACATCGCCGTAAATGTGGGGATGGCGGAAAATGAGCTTGTCGGTCAGCTTGTTGCAGACGTCGGCAATGTCAAACTGCCCCGTCTCACTGGCAATCTTCGCATAAAAACAGACGTGCAGGAGCACGTCGCCCAATTCCTTGCAGATGTTTGCCTGATCGTTCTTCATCAGGGCATCGCAGAGTTCAAAAGTCTCCTCGATCGTGTTGGGACGCAGACTCTCGTTGGTCTGCTTGCGGTCCCAGGGACATTGCTCGCGCAAGGTGTCGAGCACGTCCAGAAAACGGCCAAAGGCCGCCAATTGTTCTTCGCGGGTATGCATGATGATCTTCCTTTTACCAAATTACCGGCGAAGATAGCATTTTTTCTATACAAGTAAGGTATTCACGCTCCTTTTTTGTAACTTTGCACCTCAAAGTGAAAACAATAAACAAGAAATAACAACTCATGGAATTAGCAAGCAAATACAATCCCTCGGAAGTGGAGGGAAAATGGTATCAGTACTGGCTCGACCACAAACTTTTCAGTTCGAAACCCGACGGAAGAGAACCTTATACCATCGTGATCCCGCCCCCAAACGTAACGGGTATCCTGCACATGGGACATGTGCTGAACAACACGATTCAGGACATTTTAGTGCGCCGGGCACGCATGGAAGGCAAAAACGCCTGCTGGGTGCCGGGTACGGACCACGCCTCGATCGCCACGGAAGCCAAGGTGGTGAACAAACTGGCGGAACAGGGCATCAAGAAATCAGACCTGACCCGCGAAGAGTTTCTGAAACATGCCTGGGCCTGGACCGAAGAGCACGGCGGCATCATCCTGAAACAGCTCCGCAAGTTAGGCGCCAGCTGCGACTGGGACCGCACGGCCTTCACCATGGACGAGAAACGCAGTAAAAGCGTGATCAAGGTATTTGTTGACCTGTATAACAAGGGACTGATCTACCGCGGGGTACGCATGGTGAACTGGGACCCGAAGGCACTGACCGCCCTGAGCGACGAGGAAGTGATCTACAAGGAAGAGCACAGCAAGCTGTACTACCTGAAATACTACGTGGCCGACGACGACCTGAGCGGGGAAACCGGTGCGGAAGGTGAAGTGGTGCACCGCGACGCCGAGGGACGGCGCTATGCCGTAGTGGCCACGACACGTCCGGAAACCATCATGGGCGATACGGCCATGTGTATCAACCCGGACGATCCGAAAAACCAGTGGCTGAAAGGCAAAAAAGTGATCGTGCCGTTGGTGAACCGCGTGATTCCGGTGATTCAGGACAGCTACGTGGACATTGAATTCGGTACGGGCTGCCTGAAAGTGACGCCGGCACACGACGTGAACGACTACATGCTGGGCGAGAAATACAACCTGCCCAGCATCGACATCTTCAACGACAACGGTACGCTGAGCGAAGCGGCTGGCCTTTATGTAGGCATGGACCGCTTCGACGTGCGCGAGCAGATCGAAAAGGATCTGGAAGCTGCCGGACTGTTGGAGAAAGTAGAGGCTTACACGAACAAAGTGGGCTTCTCGGAACGTACGAATGTGGCCATCGAACCGAAGCTGTCGATGCAGTGGTTCCTCAAAATGCAGCACTTTGCCGACATGGCCCTGCCTCCGGTGCTGAACGACGAACTGAAATTCTATCCGGCCAAATACAAGAACACGTACAAGAACTGGCTGGAAAACATCAAGGACTGGTGTATCAGCCGCCAGCTGTGGTGGGGACACCGCATTCCGGCCTATTTCCTGCCTGAAGGCGGCTATGTCGTGGCGGAGAATATCGACAAGGCGCTGGAGCTGGCCAAGGAAAAAACCGGCAACCAGAATCTGACTACGGCCGACCTGCGTCAGGATGAAGACGCTCTGGACACCTGGTTCTCTTCCTGGTTGTGGCCCATCTCGCTGTTCGACGGCATCAACAACCCGGACAACGAAGAAATCAAATACTACTACCCGACGTCCGACCTGGTGACGGGACCAGACATCATCTTCTTCTGGGTGGCCCGCATGATCATGGCCGGATACGAATACCAGGGACAGATGCCGTTCAGAAACGTTTATTTCACCGGTATCGTACGGGATAAGTTAGGACGCAAGATGAGCAAGCAGCTGGGCAACAGCCCGGACCCGCTGGATCTGATCGAACGCTACGGAGCCGACGGAGTGCGCATGGGCATGATGCTGTCGGCACCTGCCGGCAATGACATCCTGTTCGACGATGCCCTCTGCGAACAGGGACGAAACTTCAACAACAAGATCTGGAATGCCTTCCGGCTGGTGAAAGGCTGGGAAACGGCAGCAACCGAACAACCGGAGAGCGCGGCAACAGCCACCCGATGGTTTGACGCCATGCTGAAGAAAACGGCGGCCGAAGTGGCCGACCTGTTCAGCAAATACCGTCTGAGCGAAGCGCTGATGGCCGTGTACAAGCTGTTCTGGGACGAATTCTCGAGCTGGTATCTGGAAATGATCAAACCGGCATACGGACAGCCGATCGACCGGAAAACGTACGACGAAACCCTGCGCTTCTTCGACAACCTGCTGAAACTGTTGCATCCGTTCATGCCGTTCATCACGGAAGAATTGTGGCAGCATCTCTACGACCGTCAGGAAGGCGAAAGCATCATGGTGGCCGTGCTGAAACTGGACGCGCCGACCGAGGCCGACGAAAAGCTGATTGCCGACATCGAAATGGTGAAAAACATTGTAGCCGGTGTGCGTACGGTGCGTAACCAGAAGAACATCGCCCCGAAGGAAACCCTGACCTTAGAGGTCGTCGGACAGAATCCGGTGGCTGCCTACGAGCCGGTGATCAAGAAAATGGCGAACCTGGAGCGTATCGAAACGGTAGCGCAGAAAGGCGAAGGAACGGCTTCGTTCCTGGTGGGCACAACGGAATTTGCCGTACCTCTGGGCAACCTGATTGACGTGGAAGCTGAAATCGCCAAGCAGGAGGCGGAACTGAAACACCTCGAGGGCTTCCTCGCAGGCGTTCAGAAGAAGCTGTCGAACGAGAAATTCGTGGCTAACGCTCCGGCTGCCGTCGTGGAAATGGAACGCAAGAAACAGGCAGACGCGGAAAGCAAGATTGCCGCACTGAAAGAGAGTCTGGCGAAACTGAAAAAATAAAATAACGTATCACTTTTAATATCTGAAAGCGTGTTGGAACAGCCCGTCAAAAAAGGCATTCCAACACGCTTTTTTCGTGTCTGAGCTGTTTATCAAAAGAATACAGGGCTACAATATCAGCATGTCCCGCTGGGGACGCTAATCTTACGGGAAGCGAGTGGGATTTGTTAGTACTCAAGATAATCTATTATTTTTAACCAGACAAAGAAATAACAACAAATCTGACTTACTTTTTAAGGTGTATGAATCTACGGAGATGGATATACATTCATCATACAATCAGGTTTGTGTCATCCATATCCCCAAGCATCGTCCCAAATTGCCTGTTACGCTCATAACAAAACATACTCTGGTTAAAAACATTTATAAGGATAATTATCCGATGATTTTTCTGTACAAAAGCACCACAATTAGAAATATTTGTGGTATATTTGTACGGATGAAAACCGCAGAAAATGAAAAAATCGATTTCGTACATATCATCAGCTGACATGAAAGAGAAAGGACGTACAGCTTATTACAAAATGTTGAAAAGTGTGCGTCAAGGTAAACTTGTGCAAGTCAGACGAGGACTGTATGCCAACATTGACCAACTTACAGCCGGCATGATTGACATAGAAGCAATTATTCCAAGCGGGATTCTTTGTCTCTGGTCTGCTTGGAGCATACACCAACTTACGACTTCTATGCCGCAAGCCTTTCATGTAGCCATAAAAAGGGACCGAAAGGTAGTAACACCCTCATATCCCCCAATAGAAATTCATCATTATACGGTTTCTATTTTAGAAATAGGAGTAATCAAAATGAGCGTAGAGGGTTACAATATCAGAATCTATGACATAGAAAGATGTGTTTGCGACGCCATTAAGTTCCGAAATAAAGTAGGAATGGATGTCTGCTCAGAAATCATTGACAACTATCTTGCCCGACCGGAACGGAACATCAGTAAACTAATGGATTATGCCCGGAAGCTCCGCGTAGGTACAATCCTCGAAAATTATTTGCAAGTTAAACTATGAGTAAAAAACAAAATAAGAACTACGGAAAGTCAATCAGAACAAAGCTCCTGCATGTAACTAAAAAAGAAAATATATTCTATCAGACGATATTGACACGATATTTTCAGGAACGGTTGTTATACAGGATGTCGCAAACGCATTACCGTAACAATTTCTACCTCAAAGGTGGAGCTCTTATGTATGCATACGATGTTCTTCCGAAATGATTTTGGGATTAATCAGCAGATGGAAGTAAGATGGAAAGCTTTCATGCGTAAAATCACAAAGACTAATGATATTGCCTTCTCAGAAGTTGTAGCATTCATACAGGAAACACTACGTCCATATTGGGAAAACATACCGCATGAAAAAAACAGACTATAACATTTATGAATTCTCTGAATACGAATCCATAGTCATTTCCGGAGATATGATGAGAAGATACTATAGAAGATGAAGATGAATTAAAGCGAAAAGCCATTAATATGGGACAAGATAGAATTAGCTAATCCTCACAAATACCGGGAATTATATGGTATCATTACCATATAATTCCCGATGTTAATATTTGATAATCAAATTGATATTTTACAATATTCGATACATGCGTGAAACCGGAACTTCGGGAACAGGAACAGGTTTCCCTCCAATCTGCTTTTTACTCCTTATTCCTCAGCATGCAACATGGCCTGCAGCTCGGAATCGGTCAGCGCACGCAGTTTGCCGTCGCGCACCATCTGGTCCATCTCTGCCTTGAAGGCATCGCGCATCTCGGCGGTCATGTTGTAGTGATAGGTGCCGTAGTCGTCGTAAGTCAGATCGAGCAAACGGAAGAAACCGAAAGCTTCGAAATAAGGATAAAGATTGATACCGGCCACCTCGGATGCCCCACGGACAAAGTTCAGCTGGAAAGGCACGACATTCTGATGACGGTCCAGTTTGGCCAGCTCGGGATGCTCCTCTTCGCTGCGGCGCATCTTCTCATAAAGATCCGGATAGAAGTCCGGCTTGCCGTTGCGGACAAAATAGCACTGAAGCTTCCAGAAAGGCACCAGACGCTCGAAGACATCGACCTCGAGATAGCTCAGGGCATAATCGGCCTTCGGCCCTTTTGCAGAACAAATCACGGAATCGGCCATACCGGCTGCCCGACGCGCCGCACTGACCTTTCCGACCAGGCCATCGTTGAGAAAATTCTGCTCCGCCTTGTCGAAAGCCCCGGCCAAACGGTTCTTGTAGCCATAAGTCTGGGTACAGTAACGACTGCAAATATTATTGCTCGTCTCGCCTAAACCGCCCCACGACAAATAGGGATGCAACTGATGAACATGCCCGACCTCGTGGGCAAAGCCCCAGCAGGCATCTTCGTCGTGGTGACGCATGTGGTCGGGATCGGCAACCCGGCGCATGGTGTCGTACTTAAAGGCCACCCCTTCGCCATCGCGGAACATGTAGTATCCGTAATTGACGCGGGCAAAGATTTTGTTCTTCGGAACCCGCTTGTATTTCTTCCAGCCGATAATTTCCTGCTGACGCCCTACCAATTCTTCGTAGACAGCTATCAGTTCACGCCCCTTGCCCGCTGCATAACGCTTAAGGTCTGCTACCGGATAAGCCAGCTGAACGTTACTGCCTACGGCATCGAATACCGGATAGACGGCACGCGACAACAGAACGTCCCAGTCGGCGTCCGTATCGCGAGAAGCGTCAAAATAACCGTTCACGGCACCGGTGACGAAATGCACCCGAATCTGGTTCTCCTGCTCGGGATGATCAAAATAATAGTCCATATAAGCCAAACCGACCCAATCGGTCTTTTTCTCGATGACATTGATGCCATTCTTCAAGGGAAAGGTCTCGGAATGCAGACTCCAGTCCTTGTCGCCCTGATCCGGCGCGTAGAGCTCGGCCACCCGAAGGGCCAACGGACTCCCCTCTTTCAGGCCCTCAACGACCACAATGTGGCGACCGGGCCCCAAGACCATGCCGGTGACATGCTGATAACGGCTGTAGCCGTTGCCGATATGCAGCAACCGGCCGAGCGCGTCGGGGCTGTAGACCGGTTCAAAATCGGCGACCCGGAATTTTTGAGCATATTCCTTACGATGAAGCTGCGTGGCCAACGCCCGCAGATCGGCGTCGGGACAGGAAGCTATGTCTTTTTCGGAAGTGCGTCGTTTCAATTTCGTCAGCAACGGATCGGCAAACAAGGCCGATGCGGCTGAATCAAGGTTCACGGTTGGCGTCTGCCGGCGCGGAGCCACGGACGAAACCGTTATTTCACTTGAAGAATTGAATGACGCACCTGACGCCTGAACAGGAAAAGAAAGACCGGAAAGACAAGCTCCGAGGAGCAGTCCGGAAACAGATAAACGTGTACTTTTCATCATTCTTCTTGTATTAAGGGTAAATCAGATTGTCCGGATTAAGAGGAAGCAACGAAAACGGACCGGAAAAGTTTCCACCTGTTGGAGCAGTCTCTTGCCGGACCGGAATCAGAACAGACGAAAAACAAAAAGCACCTTAATCCTTCAACAGGTCTTTCAGGAAAGCGTCAAGCTCCTCGTCCAACCCTTTCAACAAATCCTTGTCGAGAATGAGCGTGTCGTCGTCGACCAGATACAGATCACAAACAGTTTCGCCGTCCTCATCGACCAAGACAAAAGAAAAGGGCTTCAAAACCGGCAACTTCTCCCATTCGCCCTGCATGTTCTGAATGCACTGACGCAAAATCGGCGTGATCGCGGCATAAAAATCCTCAGCACTGCTGTTGATCCATTCCTCGATCACACAACGGGTGATTTCCTCGTCGTCGTCATTATACACCAACAACTCGCCCGAATCCTGCTTCACCTGAAGATGCAAGTCGGTCAATACCGGAGATTCGTAGCGGGCACAAAATTTTGAAGCGACTTTATATAAAGCGCGCTCGATCTGCTGAATGGTCTGTTGTTTTGCTTCCATAGGTCAAATTTTCTGTTTATTTTGGAAATCAAAAATACAAAAAAAGATCCGATGACGGCATAAATCTTCTAAAAAAGTGCGACAGCATGAGAAAAAAAGCCGTCCGGGAAGGTCAGTTCCCGGACGGCTCTATCTTCTTGTCGTCAAACAGCGGATGAATTACAATCCTTTGCCGTGGCAGTTTTTAAATTTCTTGCCACTGCCGCAAGGACAGGGATCGTTACGTCCCGGCATCTTTTCGGCTACGTGCGGCTGGCGGGGCTGCTCGGCGCGGGTATCCTGACGGGCAGCAGCCTGCTGATTGGGATCGGTCAGGTCTTCCCGGCTTTCTACATAATTCTGTTGCTGATGTGCCGGTTCCGGACTGACCTCACGAACCTGCTGCGGCGCCTGCACCGGAATCTGACCGCGCATCAGGATGCTCACGGTCTGGTTGTTGATGCGGTTGACCATCTTGTCGAACAGCGTCACGCTCTCCAGCTTAAAGATCAAGAGCGGATCCTTCTGCTCGTAGCTGGCATTCTGAACGGAATGTTTCAATTCGTCGAGTTCGCGCAGGTTTTCCTTCCAGGCTTCGTCGATCGTATGCAGCATGATGGCTTTCTGGAACGCCTTGACCACAGACTGACTCTGCGTTTCGTAGGCTTCCTTCAACGGTGTCGAAATCTGATAAAGACGGCGTCCGTCGGTGATCGGAACCATAATATTCTCGTACATGGCTCCCTGAGCCTCGTAGACCTGCTTAATGACCGGATTGGCTACCGCAGCCATCAGATCAACCTTCATCTTGAAGCGCTTCATAGCCTCTTCGAACGCCTTGTCGGCCAACTGCTCCTTGCTCATAGAAGCAAATTCCTCTTCCGTGAACGGCACTTCCATGGCAAGCACTTCGAGGAACTGATCCTTGCATCCGGCATAATCATTGTTGAACACGATATTATCGCAGCGGTTGGCAATCATGTCGGCAATATCCATTCCGATGCGTTCGCCCATCAACGCGTGGCGGCGCTTTTCATAAACGACCGTACGCTGCTTGTTCATCACATCGTCGTATTCCAACAAACGTTTCCGGACACCGAAATGATTCTCCTCGACTTTCTTCTGCGCACGCTCGATCGACTTGCTGATCATCGGATGCTCGATCATCTCGCCGTCCTCGAAACCGAGCTTGTCCATGATGTTGGCAATCCGCTCGCTACCGAACAAACGCATCAGTTTGTCCTCGAGAGAAACAAAGAATACGGAAGAACCAGGGTCGCCCTGACGTCCGGCACGGCCACGCAACTGGCGGTCGACACGACGGCTTTCGTGACGCTCCGTACCGATGATGGCCAGACCTCCGGCCGCCTTGACCTCGTCGCTCAACTTGATGTCGGTACCACGACCGGCCATGTTGGTGGCGATTGTCACCGTACTGCTCTGACCGGCTTTGGCCACGATATCAGCTTCCTGCTGATGGAGCTTGGCGTTCAGAACATTATGAGGAATCTTACGCATCTGAAGCATCTTGCTCAGCATTTCGGAAATCTCGACCGAAGTCGTTCCGACCAGAACCGGACGGCCCGCAGCGATCATTTTCTCGATTTCCTCGATCACGGCCTTGTATTTCTCGCGCTGAGTCTTGTAAATACGGTCGTCCATGTCGATACGGGCAATCGGACGATTCGTCGGGATCTCGACAACATCCAGCTTATAGATGTCCCAGAACTCACCGGCTTCGGTGATGGCCGTACCGGTCATACCGGCTAATTTATGATACATGCGGAAATAGTTCTGCAACGTAATGGTGGCAAATGTCTGCGTGGCTGCCTGAACCTTGACATGCTCCTTGGCCTCGACAGCCTGATGCAGTCCGTCGCTCCAGCGACGTCCGTCCATGATACGGCCCGTCTGCTCGTCGACGATCTTCACTTCGCCATCGATAATCACGTATTCGTCGTCCTTATTGAACATGGTATAGGCTTTCAGCAACTGCTGAATGGTGTGTACACGCTCGCTCTTGATGGCGTAGTCGGTGTAAAGCGCATCCTTCTTCTGCAGACGTTCCTCGTCGGTCAAGGACTTGTCGGCCTCAAGGGCAGACATAGCCGCCGTTATATCCGGCAAGACGAACAGATCAGGGTTCGACGTCGCCTTGGCCAGCCATTCATTACCTTTATCGGTCAGGTCGACACTGTTCAGTTTTTCGTCAACAACAAAGTACAAAGGCTCCACCGCCTCGGGCATACGCTTGTTGTTGTTCTCCATATAAATCTCTTCGGTCTTCAGCATACCGGACTTGATTCCCGGTTCGGAGAGGAACTTGATGAGCGGCTTGTTCTTCGGGAGCGCCTTGTGGCTCCGATAAAGCTGCAGGAATCCCTGTTCCTTCTTTTCCTTGTCGTCGGAAACGATCAGCTGTTTGGCTTCGGCCAGATATTGTGTGGCCAGCTGACGCTGAACACCGACCAGACGTTCCACAAGCGGCTGATACTGCTCGAACAACTGGTCGTCGCCCTTCGGAACAGGACCGGAAATGATCAACGGCGTACGGGCATCGTCGATCAACACGGAATCGACCTCATCGACAATCGCATAATTATGTTTGCGCTGAACCAGATCCTTAGGATTTGTGGCCATGTTGTCGCGCAAATAATCAAAACCGAATTCATTGTTCGTTCCGAAAGTAATGTCGGCCAGATAAGCACGCCGACGGGCATCGGAATTCGGCTGGTGCTTGTCGATACAGTCGACACTTAGCCCATGGAACATATAGATGGGCCCCATCCATTCGGAGTCACGCTTGGCCAGATAGTCGTTGACGGTGACCACATGCACTCCATTTCCGGTCAAGGCATTCAAAAATACCGGGAGCGTGGCCACCAGGGTCTTACCTTCGCCCGTCGCCATCTCGGCAATCTTGCCCTGATGCAGCACGGTACCGCCGAAGAGCTGGACATCATAATGAACCATATTCCACACCGTATCGTTGCCGCCGGCCATCCAATGATTATGATAAACGGCCTTATCGCCGTCGATATGCACGAAATCGAATCTTGCCGCCAGATCGCGGTCGAAATCATTGGCCGTAACGATCACCTGCTCCGAAGTTGCAAAACGTTCTGCCGTGGACTTCACTATGGCAAACACCTCGGGCAATTTCTCATTCAGGGCCACTTCGTAGCGGTCGAGCACTTCTTTCTCGAGTTTGTCCACCTGAGCGAACAGGGGCGCACGATCCTGCAATTCCGTCTGTTCAATCTTCGCCTTGATCTCCGCAATCTTATCCTTGAGATCGTTGGCGGAGTTCTGAATGTACTGCTTGATTTCCTGGGTTTTGGCACGCAACGCATCATTGTCGAGTGCCTGAATTTCGGGATAAGCCTTTTTCACTTTTTCTACCCAAGGCTGAATGGCCTTCATATCACGGGTTGACTTGTTTCCGAAAAGCTTGCTCAAAAATTTATTTATATCCATATTTTGTTTGATTATTTTCTGTTGTCATTCGGGCATAAGCCCTGCAAAGTTAATAAAAAGAAGGATATAACCTTCCATGAAAAGTATTTTCTTTGTCTTTTGGCTACCGCAAATCAGACAAAGGGAAAGCAGAACAAGCATTCGGTGCCCGGATTCTCATAAATTGCGACAGCGTCGGCGCAATACAATCGACGGTGACCGGTGTCTCAATAATTTTGTTCTTAATATGACAATCAAGAAAGAACAAAGGGAAATTGACGTAGGCTTCACGAATCAATACGGGTTCGGGCTGATTCTCGGTCTCCAACCGCCACCCCGAAGCGACATCGACCAACAGGTCCCCTGAACGGCGGGGGTGATAACTGTTGCGGATCCGTTCCATCTTCGGACTCCAGGGACCCACCGTCACCTGATTGCTGGTGAAGACATCCTGCACGCCTTCGAGCTGGATCAGAAAATCCTGAGCCCGACGAAGCACCTCCGTAAAATAAAGCTGTTTGTCTTCAATCAGCTTCTTGTTTAAATAAAATTCGGAATTATAAGTGGTCTCAATGTACTGTCCCGGACCGTAAACAGCCATCAGATACATGTTGAGCAACGCCGATGCCTTCTTCATGCTGAAAACACCGGTAGGAATCCGGAATTTTTCCAAATCAGACTTTTCGGGGGCAAAATAACCGGTAGAAGTGACGACGAAAAGCACCCGGTCGGGACCAAACCGCCGTTCGACATCGTCAATCAGATGCCCTAACTGCTGGTCCAGACGCACATACATATCCTGATATTCCATCGGATAATCGGCAGGCAACTGACGGTCATAACCGCCCGCATAGAACGTTACGGAAAGCAGGTCGGTAATTTCGTCCTGTCCCAACAAAGTGTTGGACAAACACGTCCGCACGAAATCACAGACCGAGGCATTGACCAGACCGCTGGTCTTGAACAAGACAAAACGATCGTTTCCTTTAAAACTGTAAGCAAACGTCTTGTCCGGAGCCGCACCGATCAAATAGTTATAGGAAGCCACCTGCTGATTCAACGGTTCCCAGGACAGATCCTTCAGTTTATCGGTGAGCGACAACACGGAATCATTGCGATAAATCCATTCGGGATAAGTGCCATAATAGGAGCTGGTGCACCATTGTCCGGTCTCATCACTCATCCAATATGCCCCGTCGGCAGCATGTCCGGCCGACAGAACGGCCGCATCGCTTTCCGGGGCTACGGAATAGACCAAAGCAGCACCGTCGGTGGCCAATTTCAGTTCATCGGCCAATGTTGAGGTTTTGAGCAAAGCCGGCGAGCAAGAGGCGGCACCGACAGGCAGGGTGCGATAGCCGTCATCGGCCACACAACTCACCGGACGCAAGGAATTCCGGTCCATCCAGAAATTTCCGACAATGCCATGCTCGTAAGGAGACGCCCCCGTGTGAATACTGGCTACCGACGAAGCACGGTCGGGACTGATAAACGGATATTCCCCGCGCGTACAGAAACAGCCTTCGCGCATGAGCCGTTTGAAGCCACGCTCGCCATAAAGCGGCAAAAAAGCTTCCATAAAATCAGAACGCAGCTGATCGATCGTGATGTTGACCACCAGCCGGGGGGCATCATAAGACTCCTTTTCCCGAGCCTGGGCCTGAACCAGCGCACAGGCGGCAAGCAAAGAAGTCAATATTCCATGATTATTAATATGCATTATTTTGACGGATTTCTACGGATTTGATTTCGATGATAAAACAAGATATAACTGACGCTTCTTAAAAACAATATTTGTGCCAGACCACGCGTCAGGATGGAAATATCTTGCCCGATAAGGAAAGAAACAAGCATAAATAATGTTAACCACACGATGCGCAGCGCATGATAACGCGTGAAACGCCGCCGCGCAGCATGAACAGCCACCCAAAACAGCGCGATCAACGGCAAGGGTTGCCACACCATCACCTGAACGTTGGATCCCACCGTAGGGTGGTCCGAAAAGAAGAAGAGGAAAGCGATGATGCACCCCCCGACGCCCTGAGCAAGCATCAGCAAGACATCAACACCCCAGAACATACGGCGGCAACGCCACTCCAGCACCAGAAGCAGAAAAGCAACCAGCAGACCCAGAGCAACGGCGCGTGCCGGTGTCAACCAATCCGCGGCAATTTCCGGAGCGGACGGAACGCTCACCACCTCGGACTCGGAAAGCAACAACGGCCGCACGGTACCATCCGGGGCCTGAATCCGGGCCTTACGGACATCGCGCATATAATAAAACGGAGCGAACATAGCCTGACGCTGCGTGACGGGACGATCGGCTTCCACACCCAGACAGAGATCATTGCCCTCCTGCGACCAGGGATGATCCACCGTAAACTGATGGATGATCTGCCGATAACTCAGAACGGTATCGGCCGGTGCATAAACAATCTTTCCCACAATGGCGTCTTCGATGCGATCGCGCGCACGGGTCGTGCAATTGTCGTACAGAAGATTATAACGATAGCGGACATTTTCCGGCAAACTGTTCCAGGCCAAGATCTGATACAACCGCTGCTTTTCTTCCGGAGTCAGATTCAGCACCTGCTGATAAACGACCGAACCACGCGCCGCATATTCGCGACGAAAATAATAAAACGGAATGACACCCAGTTCGTAATCGCACTCAGCCGTCAGAAAACGCCAGACGAAATGCGGCGTATTAAAGTCGAAGACGCCGTAATTGAACACCCAGTCTTCCCCCGTCTGCGCATTGGTATAGCGAATGGCCGTATGGCCATAAAGTTCATAAATCTTATCTCCGGGCGAACACGTCAGCAAGGCAAACTGCATCGGGTCCTCCGCCACGGAATCACGCACCCCGGGCCTGGTCCCGGCTAAAGCAGGAACCGTCAGCGTTATAATAATAAGGTAAAGCAACAACCCCAGTAAACGTTTCATATCAACCGATCATATTGTTCTTGCAAAATTACCTCTATTTTTTTACATTTAATTCAAAACAGCTGATTTATTTAAGGAAAAGACAGAAAAAAACATCGCGTATCGGCTTTTTTATATAACTTTGTCCTCAATTTGAAATACGACAACGAAAACAAGCGTAATAGCAGTGAATTTAATAGTTGATATAGGAAATACGCTGGCCAAACTGGTTGCATTCGACGGCGATCAACCCGTGGAAGAAGTCCGCACCTCGAATACGACGCTGGCTGCCCTTCCCGATTTTTTCTTGAAATACCCCTTCGAACGCGGAATAGTCGGCACGGTGTTTGACCTGACGGATGAAGTCAAACAAAGACTGAACGAACTGCCCGTCCCGATGCTTTATCTGAACGCACAGACCCCTATCCCGATAAAGAATCATTACCATACGGCAGAGACGCTGGGCGCAGACCGGCTTGCAGCCGCCATCGGCGCCTACACCCAGGCGCCGGGAAGAAACATCCTGGTGATCGATGCCGGAACCTGCCTGACCTATGAATATATTGATGCGGAAGGCGGCTATTGGGGCGGGAACATCACATCGGGATTACAAATGCGCCTGAAAGCATTACACGCATTTACGGCACGACTCCCTCTGATTGACAGCGAAGGCGACGTGCCGGAGATCGGCTACAGCACGGAAACAGCGATACGGGCCGGTGTCATCCAGGGAATCAAATTTGAAATCGAAGGTTATATCAAACACTTCAAAGAGAAATATCCTGATCTTTTGGTTTTTTTAACTGGCGGAGATAATTTTAATTTTGATAGCACAATAAAAAACATCATCTTTGCAGATAAATTTATTGTGCCTCGTGGACTTAACAGAATATTGACTTTCAACAATGACACATTACAAAATAATCCTTAGCACTATTTTCATAGCCGCAGCCTGTACCGTTTCCCATGCTCAGTCCAACGGATCAAATTCTTCTTATTCCCGCTTCGGGCTCGGTACTTTAGATGATCAGTCACAGGGCTTCAATAAAGGAATGAGCGGTCTGGCGATCGGGCAAAAGGCCGGCAACCGGGTCAACATGATTAATCCGGCATCTTATTCATCCGTAGATTCTCTGTCGTTTATCTTTGATATGGGCATGTCTCTGCAATGCGGAAACTTCAAAAGCGGCAACAACCGGATCAATGCCTACAACACCTCCTTGGACTATATCAACGCAGCTTTCCGGGTAGCCCCGAAATTCGGCGTTTCGTTTGGCTTTGTTCCATACAGCAGCATCGGCTATAATTACACGGAAAGTTCGTCCCAATACGATCCGACAACGGGAAACACGAACGCCAGTACCGTAACCTATAATGGCGACGGGGGAATTCACGAGCTGTATATCGGCGCCGGCTGGCAACCGTGGAAAAGACTGTCGATCGGTGCCAACGTAGGCTATCTGTGGGGAAATTATTACCACACGTTAGCACAAGTGCTCACTTCGAACAACAGTACAATCTCCGGTTCCAATACGCTGAACCGGCAATACAATGCGGACATCAGCACGTATAAGCTGGATTTCGGCGTCCAATACGACCTTATCGCCAACAAAAACGATGTGGTGACAATCGGTGCCTTATTCGGACTCGGACACAATACGGGTAACGAAGCGACGCTCCTGAACTACAGCAGCAACAGCGACTCGACACTATACCGTGTACCCAACGCTTTCGACCTGCCCTATTCCTTTGGCGCAGGATTCTCCTGGACCCACAACAAGAAGTTCATGATCGGTGCCGACGTGCATCACGAAAGATGGGCAAACTGCAAACTGCCGGACATCACGACGACGAGCACGCCGAACGGCTATCAACAACTGACCTACCAGTCGACGACAGGCGCTTATCTGAATCGCACGAAATACATCATAGGCGCCGAATTCCAACCGGACCGTTACGGAAGCAAATACGTTCAAAGAATCCAGTATAAAATCGGTGCTTCCTATACGACACCTTATGTCAAAGTAAACGGAATGAACGGGCCCAGCGAGATGAACGTCAGTGCAGGAGTCAGTCTGCCTATTCTCAACGGCATCAACAACAGATCCGTGGTCAATCTGTCCGTACAATGGACACGCGTCATCCCCAGTGTATCTTCCATGATCACGGAAAACTATCTGAAACTGAACATCGGCGTGACCTTCAACGAAAGATGGTTCATGAAATGGAAGATCAACTAATTCCCTGAAACATGCCGAACGCAATATCCTCAAAAAACAAGCATACGCTTACCCACATAACAGTCACGATACTCGTGACTGTTATGCTTGTTTTATCATTTTCCTGCTCCGAGAAGAAAACAAACCAGGCAGTGGACATCAAGGAACAAGATTCTCTGCCCACCATGCAAGCTTTAGGCGTGTACAATCTGATTTCCGACTCGGGTGTGATCCGCTACAAGCTGATTGCCGAAGAATGGAACATTTACAACACATCCAATCCCCCAAAATGGACCTTTGTCAAAGGATTGCTCATGGAAAAGTTCGACACGACGTTCCATACGGAATGGTTCGTGCAGGCCGACACCGCTTACTGCTACAATCAGGAGTTGTGGGAACTTCGGGGACGAGTGACCGTAAAAAACGTACAAGGCACCGTATTTAAAACCGAAGAACTTTTCTGGGACATGAAAGAACATGAAATCTATTCTTCCCTATACGTCAAAATCATTACCCCAACCCGGGAAATAGAAGGTATGGGATTCCGCTCCAATGAACAGATGACCCAATACACGTTCTATAACACCAAAGGATACGTCCCGTTTGAGGACACTCCCGCCAATCCCGACAGTACAACCATTCAAAACAAATCATAGCCATGACGGCCACCATTATTCAAATCATATTCATCCTGATGCTCTCCGCCTTTTTTTCGGGCATGGAAATAGCTTTTGTCTCTTCCAACAAAATGCAGTTTGAACTGGAACGCTCGACACAAAGCATCACAACACGCATCCTGAGCATTTTTTTCAAACATCCCAATAATTTTATCTCCACACTGCTCGTCGGCAACAATATTGCACTGGTCATCTACGGTATTCTCATGGCACGCGTGCTCGACGTACTGATCATGACCCCGCTCCACCTCACCGACAATGAAGCCGTGAAGGTCGTTGTCCAGACCCTGATCTCGACACTCATCGTGCTGGTTACGGGAGAATTCCTGCCCAAGACACTGTTTAAGATCAACCCCAACCAGTCCATGAAACTTTTCGCCTTCCCGGCTCTGTTGTTTTACATCGTACTCTATCCCATATCCAAGTTGACCAGTGGCCTGTCCCGGCTTCTTCTTTTCATCATGGGACTGAAGGTGAACCCGAAGGAATCGGACAAAGCCTTTACAAAAGTGGATCTGGACTACTTCATCCAATCGAGTATTGAAAATTCCAGCGACGAAAAATCGGTGACCGACGAAGTAAAAATATTCCAAAACGCACTTGATTTTTCCAGTGTCAAAGTACGCGACTGCATGGTGCCTCGCACGGAAATAGAAGCCATCGACCGCACCGCCTCGCTGGAAACCCTGAAAAACACTTTTATAGAGAGTGGCAACTCCAAAATCATCGTTTACGACGGTGACATTGACAACATTGTCGGTTTCATCCACTCCTCGGAAATGTTCAGCATGACCGACGACTGGACCAATCATATCAAGGAAGTTCCCATCGTTCCGGAAACAATGACGGCACAAAAGATGCTTCAGACTTTCATGCAGCAGAAAAAGTCACTGGCCGTCATCGTGGATGAATTCGGAGGGACCTCAGGCATTGTTACCATTGAAGATCTGGTTGAGGAAATATTCGGAGACATTGAAGACGAGCATGACAACACCAATTATATTGCCAAAAAAATCGGTGAACACGAATACATCCTGTCCGCACGTTTAGAGATTGACAAAGCAAATGAGATCTTAGGAATCAAGCTGCCGGAATCAGACGAATATCTGACCGTAGGCGGTTTGATCCTGCACAAATATCAAAGTTTTCCCAAGCTGAATGAGATCGTTCAATTCGACCAATTTGAGTTTAAAATCATTAAAAGCAGCACCACAAAAATCGAATTAGTCCGTCTGAAAATACACGAATAAGCACTTTTTTAAGTAAAAGCTCTGAAATATGCAAGCTTTTTTGTATCTTCGTGCGCTCATCGTGAATCAATAAAAAAACAAAATAATAATAACTAAAAACAAATGGCAACTTTACAAAAAATCAGAAACAAAGGTCCCCTTTTGATGATTGTAGTGGGACTGGCACTTTTTGCTTTCATTGCCGAGGAATTTTTCCGTTCCATACAATCGGCCAACAGCGAGAGCAAACAGCGTGTAGGCGAGGTTTATGGCAAATCCCTTTCCGTTCATGAATTTCAGAATCTTGTGGATGAATATTCCCAGGTAGTCAAGTTTACGAGCGGGGTAAATTCACTCAATGATGACCAGCTGACCCAAGTGAGAGATCAGGTTTGGAACACTTACGTGAACAACCGCCTGATCGAACATGAAGCAGAAAAGCTGGGACTGACCGTAACCGATGAAGAAGTCCAGGAAATCATCAATACAGGTGCCAGCCAGATGCTGGCTCAGACGCCTTTCCGCAACGAACAAACCGGACGTTTTGATGCCAATCTGCTGAAAAACTTCCTCTCGGACTACGAGTCGATGAAAAACAATGCCACCCAAATGCCGGCCGAATATGTAGAATACTACGAAAGCCTCTACAAATACTGGCAGTTTGTTGAAAAGAGCCTCCGTCAGGAAGCATTAGCCAACAAATACCAGATTCTCCTGGCCAAGAGCATTCTGTCGAACCCGGTAGCAGCCAAAGCATCTTTTGAAGACAGAATCAACGAAAGCGATATTCTTCTGGCAGCCGTACCGTATACCTCAATTGCCGATTCTCTGGTTGAGGTCAAGGAATCAGACCTGAAAGCCAAATATGATGAAATGAAAGAGGCATTCAAGCAGACGGAAGAAAGCAGAGCCATTAAATATATCCGCGTTCAGGTAAATGCCAGTGCTGCCGACCATGACGCCCTGATGAAAGAAATGAATGAATATGCCGAACAGCTGAAATCGGGAGAAAATATTGCCAAGGTCGTTCGCCAAAGCGGTTCTATCGTCAACTACTCCGAACTTCCGCTGCGTAAAAGAGCCATCCCAGGTGACATTGCTCTCCAGATCGACACGATGGCCATCGGCACCCAAAAGGGTCCTTACTACAACGCCGGTGACCGGAGTCTGAACATCGTCAAACTGCTCGGCAAGGTTTCAGCTCCCGACTCGATTGAATACCGTCAGATTCAGGTTGTGGGCGCTGATCTGGATGTGATCAAAAAGACTGCAGACAGCATCATGACGGCACTGAATGCAGGTACCCCGTTTGATTCCATCGCCAAGAAATATGGCCAGACCGGTGCGAAGATGTGGCTGACCTCGGCCAACTACGAAGGTGCAGACATGAACGCAGACAACCTGAAATACCTCAAAGCCATCCTCAATGGAGAAACCGGAAAGATTCAGAATGTAGCCCTTTCACAGGCAAATATCATTCTTCAGGTTACGGACAAACGTGCGATGACCACCAAATACGACATCGCCATCATCAAACGTGGGGTTGAATTCAGCAGAGACACCTATGCCAAGGCTTATAATGACTTCAGTCAATTCCTGGCAGCCAATACGACCATTGAAGAGATTGAGAAGAATGCACCGCAAGCAGGCTATTTAGTCCTGTCGAATGACAATCAGTTCAGTTATGAGCACAACGTAGCCGGAGTGGCCAATACACGCGAAGCCCTGCGCTGGATCTTTAATGAAGACACGGACATCAACAGCATCTCACCACTTTATGAATGTGGTAACAACGATCAGATGCTTGTTGTCATGCTGACCGGAATACATAAGGCAGGCTATCGTTCCTTAGACGAAGTGAAAGAATACCTGCAGGCTGAAGTCATCAAAGACAAAAAGGCTGAAAAAATTAAAGGAGAGACTGCTAACTGGAAGAGCATCAACGATGCCAAACAATATGCAACAGCTGTTGTAGACACGGTAAAACACGTAAACTTCAGCAATGCGGCCTACATTACCGCAACCGGAGCCAGCGAACCAATCGTCAGTGCAGCTGCCAGCAAGGCTCAGCAAAACCAGTTTGTGAATGGGGTTCAGGGAAATGCCGGTGTCTATGCACTCCAGGTACTTGCCAAGAACAAACGTGCTGAAACATTCAATGAAGCCAACGAAGAGGCCCAGTTGAACAACAACAACTTGCGCGCCATCAGCCGTTTTGTAGCAGAACTCTACGAAAAAGCTGACGTTAAGGACAACCGTTATCTGTTCTTCTAAACGAGTTAAACAGCTACTCCAGAACAAAAGAAATAGCATGACCATCAAGTCCTCACCCCCAAAAGTGAGGACTTGTTTTTTTATTCCCCCCCCTTCATACCGGTGCCGACAGATCAGACACTGACGTTTTTTGAACGTTCTTCGTTCATCAGTTCGTACGCTCTGCGCTTGTCAGCTCAGTTTGTCCATAAAATTTCTTAATTAAAGTAAGCGATCAGGAAAAAAACATATTTAGTCCTATCTTTGTAGTATAATCTGCATAATCCATGAAAAAACTATTATTGGTCGTGTCCCTACTCCAGATGGCCGTGCTCACTTATGCCCAGCGCAGCGAGCAAACACTCGAAAAAAACTGGAAATTCATCAAAGGGGACGTTCCAGGAGCTGAAGCCCCTGAATTCAACGACCGCGAATGGACCTCAGTGACCATTCCACACGATTGGGCCATATATGGACCTTTCGACCGAAACAATGACCTGCAACAAGTAGCCGTAACCCAAAACCTTGAACAACAGGCCACACTAAAAACCGGACGCACCGGCGGACTGCCTTACGTAGGTGTCGGATGGTACCGGACCGTTTTCCATTCCGTCCCCGGCAAAATAACTACGTTGGTCTTCGACGGCGCCATGAGCGAGGCACGTGTTTTTGTCAATGGAAAAGAAGCCTGCTTCTGGCCATGCGGCTATAATTCCTTTCAATGTGATGTGACCCGTCTGTTGACCAAAGACGGTAAAAACAATACGTTAGCCGTACGCCTGGAAAACCGTCCTCAGTCTTCACGCTGGTATCCAGGTGCCGGACTGTACCGGAACGTCCATGTCATGACCACCGATTCCATACACGTTCCCGTGTGGGGAACACAAGTCACGACACCACATATCCGTCCGGAATTTGCATCTGTCTGTCTGAAAACGACCATACAGAACGCCACTGACCGACAACTGACCGTAGCCACGGTCATTCTTGATCCTGACGGTAAAACCGTAGCGCAAAAGAGTAATACCGGAAAGATTATGCACCATCAACCGTTTGAGCAGAATTTCATCGTCGAAGCTCCCCGCCTCTGGTCTCCGGAATCTCCCTGTTTATATCAGGCTGTCAGCCGGATCTACGATGGCAAGAATCTCGTTGATACCTTCACGACCACTTTTGGTATCCGAAGCATCGAATATATTGCCGACAAGGGCTTCTATCTGAACGGTCAGCGACGGAAATTCCAGGGGGTGTGCAACCATCACGATCTGGGTCCGCTCGGAGCAGCTGTCAACGTGGCAGCCTTGCGTCATCAGCTCACCCTACTCAAGGACATGGGGTGTGACGCCATTCGTACGGCACATAACATGCCTGCTCCCGAACTTGTCGCCCTATGCGATGAAATGGGCTTTATGATGATGATCGAATCTTTTGATGAATGGGATATGGCCAAGTGTGACAATGGTTATCACCGTTACTTTAACGAATGGGCACGCAAAGACATGATCAACATGATCCATCAGTACCGCAACAATCCCTGCGTGGTGATGTGGAGCATCGGAAACGAAGTGCCCACACAATGGAATCCTCAAGGCTACCAGGTGGCCCGTTACTTACAAGACATCTGTCATCAGGAAGACCCGACACGCCCGGTTACCTGTGGCATGGATCAGGTTGAAACCGTTCTGAACAACGGATTTGCCGCTCTGCTCGATATACCTGGATTCAACTATCGCACACACCTTTACGACAAGGCCTACGAAAAACTGCCCCAGAATCTTGTATTAGGATCAGAAACAGCTTCTACGGTCAGTTCACGCGGAGTCTATAAATTTCCGGCAGAACGTAAAGCCAACGCCACTTATGAAGATCATCAGTCCTCATCCTACGATCTGGAATACTGCGCTTGGTCCAACATCCCTGATATGGATTTTGCCCGCGCCGAAGATCATGAATGGACCATCGGACAATTCGTCTGGACCGGATTCGACTATCTGGGCGAGCCAAGCCCGTACGACACCAATGCCTGGCCGAACCACAGCTCCCTGTTTGGCATCATCGATCTGGCCTCCATTCCCAAAGACCGCTACTACCTCTACCGAAGCATCTGGAACAAACAGGCTCCTACGCTCCATATCCTACCCCACTGGACATGGCCCGGACGCGAGGGATTGAAAACCCCTGTATTTGTCTATACGAACTACCCGGAAGCAGAACTGTTCATCAACGGCAAGAGCTATGGCCGTCAGAAGAAACACCGGAACGGAACTGTTGAAAACCGTTACCGACTGATGTGGCACGATGCAATTTACGAACCGGGTGAACTACGTGTTGTCGCCTACGATTCAGAAGGGAAACAAGTTGCAGAGAAAAGCATCCGGACAGCAGGAAAACCACACCATATAGAACTCTCAACCCCGCGCCACCGGATTAAAGCTGATGGAAAGGATTTAGCCTATGTCACCTTACGGGTTGTCGACCGAGATGGCAATCTTTGCCCTTCCGACAGTAGTCTGGTGGAATTCCGGGTTAAAGGAGCCGGAACATACCGTGCTGCCGCCAACGGTGATCCGACCTGTCTCGACTTGTTTCATCTGCCGCGCATGCATGCCTTCGGCGGTATGCTGACCGTCATTCTTCAAGCCGGTGAACAGCCGGGAACCATGGAACTGCGTGCCTCGGCAAAAGGAATCCGAAGCGGAAAGATCAGGATTGACGTTCAAGAATAAGCAATCAACCCATCGGCCGGTCAACGGCATGAAATTATTTGTTTCCCCCAATTGTCACAGACTGAGAAAGACCCATTTCACATGACGACTTGCATTTTGTCCTTAGGAAGCAACGAAAGCCCGGAAAAAAACATCGCATACATCCGTCGGCGATTATCCGAAGAATTTCCAGACATCCGGTTTAGTCGGGCGATCTATACACGCCCCATAAACATGACTTCCAAAAATCTGTTTCTGAACCAAACCGCCTCCTTCAGGACCACTTTGACGGCGGAAGAAATCCGGATTATTCTGAAACAGATAGAACAAGAATGCGGCCGAACAAACCAGGAAAAACAAAAGGAAATTATCCGCGCGGACATTGATCTCATAAAATATGGCCCGGTTATTCTCAAACCAACGGATATGAACCGCCCGGACATCGTATCGGGAATTCAGGAACTGAACAAGGGCATGGATGCCCCTGACAACGAATGACAGGCCCATCCATGCCCCAATGAGCTATTCCTACGCAAACCTCCATCAATGCGGCAAACACGGACAACACTTCCGGCACTTTTTCCAGAAGCGGAACAAGCATGACAACACGTGAACCGTTGCCGGACGCCCGGTAACCAAACGGGCCATTTTATAGACAAAGGGGGAATTTCGCGTCGGAAGCGGATAATAGCCGCAATCCTGCATCCGCTTTAAAAATACGCTCAGAAAATGTGCGGAAGGTGACTCTCGAATCAACTGATATAATATGGCCAGAGCATACAGCTCGTTGCGGCGACGGAGCGCTGCCGCCTCCAAGCCAGATAAGCGGTGGACGATTTGCGTATGCTTTTGCAGGATAAACAGGATGTCGGTGAATCTTTTCTCCAACCGGACCGAATCCGTGGCCTGCATGATCGAGTCAGGCCGCTGGTAATAGGCATAAACAGGCCAATGAGTCACCACCAGACGGCGGGCACGCAGCAACATCAACGGCGTAAAATCTTCATCCTCATGCAGCAGAGAAGGCGTGAAACATAAATCTCCAAGAATCTCCCGACGAATCAAATAGCCGCATGCACTGACGCGGATATTATGATGAGCCATAAAATCTACGCCGCTGCCGACAAATACGGGAACATAGCAATTCTTTGAAGAAATAGCAGGCGAAGCGGACAGAACTGCACTCCGGACACGTACGAAGTCAAAAGACAAGACATCGGGCTGCATTTCTCCAAGCATGTGCAAGGCCGCAAGCAAAGGCTGACGAAACAAATAATCATCGGCATCCAGAAACTGGACATAGGCTTTTGTAGCCCGTTTCAGTCCTGTATTCCGGGCAACGCTCAATCCTCCCCACGACTGATAAACATACCGAATGCGTGGATTCGCATAATCCTGGATCCAGAACCCAGCCTGGCTGTCGGGAGTACCGTCATCAATAACCCAGGCCTCCCAGTCTACCCACGCCTCCAAACCTAAGAGGCTGTTCATACAGCGTTCCAACAATTGTCGAGACAAGCAGTAATAGGGTATGATAAAACTGACCGAAATATTTTTCATCTGTTTCCAATTAAAAGTACATTTGAGCATCGTAGCCCGGCAAACATTACCGGAAACATTTCCGGATATTGACCGCAAAAAAAGCCGAAAGACGCGCGGAAAACAAACAACAAAAAGCTTTCAACCGTTCCATAGGAGATAATCCGGACCGGAAAGGCAATAAAGGAGAAAGATGCCAGACGGGAAGTTTCCATCCGCCTCCCAACTGTCCGTAAACGATCTGCATGTTGTATAAATGCAGATAATAACGGTCCAGTTCTGTATGCGGTCTGTGCAACTGCCGATGCATATAAGTAAAAAAACGGATATTAGCATCGAACAAATCCGCCTGCTCTGGTGCGGAAGCCGTCTGGGTAATCGATTGCGCATGACTATAATAATAATACAGGCCATCGGGTTGTACATAGATGGAATCCGTCTGCTGCAAGACATAGGGAATGGTAAACATATCCTCGAACTTCCGTCCCTGCGGAAAACGGTAAACGGCCCATAACCGACGGTGATAAACTTTATTCCAAGCATAACTGTGGAGAAAGCCTTTGCGGCGAATCCAGGCATCATAAGTCTGCCGTTCTGCTTCTGCACCCGGACGATACAGATAGGCATTGGAAGCACCGTAATGCACCCAAACAGGAAACTCGACCACCTCGGCGTCAGGATGCTCTGCGATC
>artificially_reared_2__coassemble_353_pt1 | contig 25641 bp, 23 predicted proteins | sample artificially_reared_2__metabat2_low_PE_008 | metagenome-assembled genome bin artificially_reared_2 | reverse complement strand
TAGGATTCATGTTCCTCCGGAGCCGAAAGGTTTTCCGGAGGAACTGTTTTTTTATGTGGTAAACCGTGATTTATTGTTTTGCTACTTTGTTTGGTTCGTATTTGTATTTTTTAAAAAGAGTTTGTACATTTGCCTGAAATACTACGAAACGCATAATCATGTTTTACGAGTATAAGGAGTGCCTGTACTTGTAATTCAACTGACGCCATAGAAGGGAGGAGAGTAGGCCAGTTCTGCTTTAGATTTTCTTTTCAAAAATAAAGTGGGGTCTTTGACTGGAAAAAATAAAAAAGGTTACGATTGTGAAATCGTATTGTTATACTTCGATAAAAAATATAATCCAATGGCTTTCTTGATGTCTCTTCTTGGAAAAATATGGCTAATTTTATGCGATAATTGAATGATGATACTCAAAAATATACACCAATATGGAAAGAATACAGGAATTGACCCAAAGAATTTACCAGGAAGGCGTAGAACAGGCCAATGCGCAGGCACAGACAATAATCAGTGATGCTGAGAAAACTGCTCAGGAGATTATAGCCAATGCAAAGAAACGTGCAGAACAGCTGGTTGAAGAAGCTAATCGTGCTGCAGAAGCATCTAAGGAACGTGCGGAAAAAGAGATGAAGATGGCAGCACAACAGGCCTTAGGGGCTATAAGAGCAGAATTATCGGAAACATTTGCTGAGCGGCTTGCTCATCAGGCTGCAACGGATGCTTTGGCGCAGCCGAAATTTGCAGAACGTTTCTTGCTTGAAGCTGCAAAGAACTGGACGGGAGGCGAAATGCCCGTTGTGAGCGCGCAAAATGCGGATGAATTAAAGGCTTATTTTGAGGCTAATGCCCGTCGTTTATTGGATAGCGGTTTGAAATTTCAACAAGTGTCCGGTCATAAGGCGTTGTTTAGCATTTCCCCTGCCGACGGTGCTTATCGTATTGATTTCGGAGCTGCAGAGTTTGAACAGTTTTTCCGTGAGTGGCTGCGTCCGCAGATGGCACAGATTTTGTTCGGTAAATAAAATATGTCTGAGGCATGATGACGCAAAAATATTATTGTCTGGTTGCCGGATCACCGGATCTGACCTTGGATATGGCTAAGCCGCCACTCAAGGAGGCTCAATGGCGTGAGGATCTGTATCGGGATTTGACACCAGCTGACAAGAAGCTTATTGATCTGGTCTATATGGATCGTGATAATCGGCGTTTTCTGGATTTACTTTCCGGTCGAGATGCCGATGCTAATTTGGATACAGATCTTCCGTTGGGATTATATACGGACGATGAGTTGATAGAAGCTATTCGTCAGGCCCGTAAAGGAGAAAATAGTGGACGCAAACTGCCGGATTATTTTTATCGTTTCGTTCTTTTGTATGATGCTTGGAGGGCTGAAACGCCTTCGGGAGAGCTTGTGATGGCTGACGGACGATTGCCTGAGGATGTTTTGGCCGGTTTGTATTACGATTTTGCCGGTAGTCAGAAGAATTCTTTTGTTTCCCGCTGGTTTGCTTTCAGTCGTACGGCTCGTAATGTGCTTGTTGCTTTGACTGCCCGTAACCACGGGCTGGAGATTGCTCCATATCTGGTGGGAGATGGCCCTGTTGAACAAGCACTTTCGCATAGTGGTGCACGTGATTTCGGTTTGTCTTCTGATGTAGAAAATCTTGATGTGCTCTTGCAAATCGGAGAAGTGCAAGAGCCGGTTGAAAAGGAACGTCGTCTGGACGCCTTGCGTTGGAACTGGCTGGAAGAACAGGAATTCTTCCATTATTTCACGGTTGAACGTATTTTTGCCTATACTGTAAAATTAGAAATAATTTCCCGATGGGCTGCACTGGATGCAGAACGCGGCGCAGAACAGTTGCGCAGTCTTGTCGACGGCTTGAAAAAAGCGGTAGAGGTTCCGTCTGAATTCCGGCTTTAAACGCGATATAGGTTATAGCAGATGAATTAATTCATAGATAATAGATATAATAGATAAACAAATATATGGCAACAAAAGGAAAAGTAGTTGGAATCAATTCCAATATTGTGACCCTTGTACCTGACGGGCCTGTAGCACAAAACGAAATATGCTACGTGTGTCCCAAGGTGACGGGAGAACGTCTGATGGGCGAGGTGATCAAGGTGACCGGTGGGCGTGCGTATGCTCAGATCTTTGAGAGCACGCGTGGTTTACGTGCCGGTGACGAAGCCCAGTTTGAGGCTCATGAACTTCAGGCTACATTGGCACCGGGTATGCTTTCAAAGAATTATGATGGTTTGCAGAATGATCTGGACAGTATGAAAGGCGTATTCCTACACCGAGGCCAGTATACAGATCCAATTGACCGCGTGCGTAAATGGCATTTCGTACCTACAGCCAAGGTCGGTGATCGAGTGCGTGCGGCTGCATGGCTTGGAACGGTCGAGGAGAATCACCAGACATTGCGTATTATGGCACCTCTTGGCATGCAGGGAGAAGCAACCATAAAGGAACTGGCTCCTGAAGGAGATTATACCGTAGATCATTGTATGGGAAGTCTGGTGCTCGAAGATGGTACGGAACAAACGTTTACTATGGTACAGCAATGGCCTGTGAAGCATGCGATGACCTGCTATGCCAGCAAACCGCGTCCGTTTAAATTATTGGAGACCGGTGTACGTACCATTGATACGATGAATCCCATCGTTGAAGGCGGTACCGGGTTTATCCCCGGTCCTTTCGGTACGGGAAAGACCGTGCTTCAGCATGCCATTTCCAAACAGGCTGAAGCTGACATCGTAATTATTGCGGCCTGTGGTGAGCGTGCTAATGAGGTTGTAGAGATTTTTACGGAATTTCCGGAGCTTGTTGATCCGCATACCGGACGGAAACTGATGGAACGTACGATTATTATTGCCAATACCTCCAACATGCCTGTGGCCGCCCGTGAGGCATCAGTATATACGGCCATGACCATTGCGGAATATTACCGGGCTATGGGACTCCGTGTTTTGTTGATGGCCGATTCTACTTCCCGTTGGGCACAGGCTTTGCGTGAGATGTCCAACCGAATGGAAGAATTGCCCGGACCGGATGCGTTCCCGATGGACCTTTCGGCTATTATTTCTAACTTCTACGGACGTGCCGGTTATGTTTATTTGAATAATGGCGAACCGGGTTCCATTACTTTTATCGGAACAGTTTCACCTGCCGGAGGAAACTTGAAGGAGCCCGTGACGGAGAATACCAAGAAAGTGGCTCGCTGTTTTTATGCGTTGGAACAGGAACGTGCCGACCGGAAACGTTATCCTGCTGTTAATCCGATTGATTCTTATTCCAAATATATTGAATATCCGGAGTTTGAAGAATACATTGCCAAGCGGATTGGTCCGGACTGGACAGCTCGCGTAGGAGAACTTAAAACCCGCCTGCTTCGGGGAAAGGAGATTGCCGAACAAATTAATATTTTGGGCGATGACGGTGTTCCGGTGGAATATCATGTGATTTTCTGGAAATCTGAGGTTATCGATTACGTGGTGTTGCAGCAGGATGCTTTTGATGAGATTGATGCCGTCACTCCGCTGGAACGGCAGGAAGACATTATGAATGTTGTAACAGATATTTGTCGTACAGAATTCCGTTTTGATTCTTTCCTGGAAGTTTCTGAATATTTCAAACGTCTGATTAACCTTTGCAAGCAGATGAATTATTCTGTTTATGGCAGCGAACAGTTTGCAGACTACAAACGGCAGATCGCCGAAATGGTGGAAAGCCGTAAGGCCTGAGCGAAGGATAATTACAAATAAGAAAGTATAAACAATTATGGCAACAACAGCATTTCAAAAAGTATATACGAAATTAACTCAGATCACCAAGGCTACCTGTATGCTTCGGGCTACTGACGTCGGTGCTGAAGAACTGGCTCTGGTAGACGGACGGCTTGCTCAGGTGGTAAAAATAGATGGTGAGGACGTGACTCTGCAGGTGTTTGAGGGCACCGGGGGACTGCCGACCAATGCCGAGGTGACGTTTTTGGGAAAAGCTCCGTCGCTTCGTGTGGGTGACGATCTGGCTGGACGGTTCTTCAATGCATACGGTCATCCGATCGACGGCGGTCCCGAGTTACAAGGCCGTGAGGTGGAAATCGGTGGTCCGTCCGTGAATCCCGTTCGTCGTAAGCAACCGTCAGAACTGATTGCTACCGGTATCGCCGGTATCGATTTGAACAATACTTTGGTTTCCGGTCAGAAGATTCCGTTCTTTGCCGACCCCGACCAGCCTTTCAATCAGGTGATGGCCATGGTGGCCTTGCGTGCCAAGACCGATAAGATTATCCTGGGCGCGATGGGTATGACCAATGACGATTATTTGTATTTCAAGAATGTGTTTACCAATGCCGGTGCGCTCGATCGTATTGTCAGCTTTGTGAACACCACGGAGGATCCGGCTGTTGAGCGTCTGCTCGTTCCGGACATGGCTCTGACGGCTGCCGAATATTTTGCCGTAGAGAAAAACGAGAAGGTGCTTGTCCTGCTTACCGATATGACCTCATATGCCGATTCGCTGGCCATTGTGTCCAACCGTATGGACCAGATCCCGTCCAAGGACTCCATGCCGGGTTCGCTCTATTCCGATCTGGCCAAGATTTATGAGAAGGCCGTGCAGTTCCCTGCAGGCGGTTCCATTACGATTATTGCCGTGACCACCTTGAGTGGAGGCGATATCACACACGCCGTGCCCGATAATACCGGTTACATCACCGAGGGTCAGCTCTTCCTGCGCCGCGACAGCGATATTGGTAAGGTCATTGTCGATCCGTTCCGTTCGCTTTCCCGACTCAAACAGCTCGTTGCCGGAAAGAAAACCCGTCGCGACCATCCGCAGGTGATGAATGCAGCAGTTCGTCTGTATGCCGATGCTGCCAATGCTCGTACGAAGATGGAGAACGGTTTCGACCTGACCGACTATGATGAGCGTGCCTTAGCCTTTGCCAAGGATTATTCTGAACAGCTGTTGGCTATCGATGTGAATCTCGACACCCAGCAGATGCTTGATGTTACCTGGAAACTTTTTGCCGAACATTTCAAACCGGAAGAGGTGAACATCAAGAAAGAGCTTGTTGATGAATTCTGGCAAGGGAAAAAGGACTGACCGTTCTGTTCCGGTTTGTTCGTCAGTGATTAAAAACGGAAGAAACAATATTAAAGAAAAACAATGGCCATAAAGTTTCAATATAACAAGACATCGCTGCAGCAGTTGGAGAAACAGCTCAAGATACGTCAGCGTACGCTTCCGATCATCAAGAATAAGGAGAGTGCGTTGCGCATGGAGGTGAAACGCTGCAAGGGCGAAGCGGCCCGTCTCGAAGACGATCTGGAGCGGCAGATAGCCGGCTATGAACGTACATTCGCACTCTGGACCGAATTCGATCCTGCGATCGTCCGCGTAAAGGATGTGAAGCTTGGCGTGAAGAAGATAGCGGGCGTGCGTGTGCCGTTGCTCGAAGATATCGAGCTTGGCGTGCAGCCATTCAGCTTGTTCAACAGTCCTAAATGGTTCTACGACGGCATTTCCATACTCCAGCAGCTGGCCCGTACGGCCATCGAGCGGGAGTTTGTCGTGGCCAAACTCGACTTGTTGGAGCATGCCCGCAAGAAGACCACTCAGAAGGTCAATCTCTTCGAGAAAGTTCAGATTCCCGGTTACGAGGATGCTTTGCGCAAGATCAAACGATTTATGGAAGATGAGGAGAACCTCTCCAAATCCTCACAGAAGATCCTGAAGACCATTCAGGAGAAAAGAAAGGAGGTTTCCGCATGATTACGAAAATGAAGAAACTGGCTTGTCTGGTTTACCATAAGGACTACGAACAGTTCCTCGAGCAGTTGCGCGTTTTGGGTGTGGTACATATCGAGCAGCGTCCCGAGTCGGATACGGAAGAAGTTTCCGACGAACGGATGCAGGATCGTGCCGCCATCGAGGCGAAGATGCAAGAGGCGGATACCGTGAAACAGCTCATACAGCAGCTGGAAGCTACGGGTGCAGAAGCGAAGCCTGCGGCCGATGTAGCGAAAGGGCGCGCCGCCGTGCACCAGGCCCAGATGCTAAATGCACAATTGGCCGAGACCGAGCGCAACCTTCAGGCTCTTCGCAAGGATGAAGCAGCTTTGAAACCGTGGGGCGACTTTGATCTCGACACGATTGCCAAATTGGCCGGAGCAGGCTATCATTTGCATTTCTTTGCCTGTCCGCAGCGCCAGTATGATCCTGAGTGGGAAACTGTTTATCATGCTTTCCAGATCAGCCGGGAAGGGGATAAGATCTATTTTGTTACCATTACTTCCCTGTCCGATATCGAGGCATCCGGTCAGGAAATTCCGGCATCCGTTCCGGGGACAGGCGTACAGCCGGCCATCAATGCCGAGCCCATCCGGTTGCCTGATACCTCGCTCGGCGAGGTGCGTCGTCGCATGGCGACCGAGGAGCAAAAGGCAGAAGCCTTGCACCTGCAGCTGCGTAGTGTAGCCAGACAGGGGCTCAACAGCATGCGTGCCCTGGAGCGCGCCTTGCGCACGAGTATCCAGTTCGATCGTGTCGTATTGGGCACGCAGCGTGCCGCTGCCGACAAGTTGATGGTGCTCGAAGGGTGGGTACCACAGGACAGCGAACAGCAGCTCGTCGATTTTCTGGAGAATCAGCGGGTCTATTATGAATTGCGTGCGGCGCGTAAGGGCGACAATGTGCCCATCAAGCTGCGCAACAATGTTTTCACCCGTATGTATGAGGTCCTCACCAAGATGTATGGCATGCCCGACTACGATGAGTTCGATCCGACTCCGATTCTGGCTCCATTCTTTACGCTGTTCTTTGCCTTCTGCATGGGTGATGCCGGCTACGGTCTGGTTTTGATTGCTTTGGGATTTCTGCTCAAGAAGAAACTTTCCAAGTCGTTGGCCGGCATGATGAATCTGGTCATTACGCTTGGTATTGCCACTACCTTGTTCGGCACGGTGCTGGGCACGTTCTTTGGCGTCAGCCTGTTTGATGTGGATGTACCTGAGTGGCTCAAGGAATTTATGATCGTCGGTAAGATCGGAGACACGAGCTACGACAAGCAGATGCTGCTTGCCTTGATCATCGGTGTCGTTCATATCTGTATTGCCATGACCGTCAAGGCTCTTTCCGCTACGGTGCGCTACGGGTTCAAGAATGCCCTGAGCGATTGGGGCTGGCTGTTGCTCGTCGTCGGTTTTGTCTGCACGGGCGGTCTGTCGTTTATGAAGGTCATTTCCGAGGACATTACCGGGTGGGCGTTTATCATCATCGGAAGCGTTGCGGCCATCGGCATCTATCTGCTCAACGATTTGCACCGCAATGTGTTTGTGAATATCGGTGCCGGCCTTTGGGACACCTACAACATGGCAACCGGCCTGTTGGGCGACGTGCTTTCCTACATCCGTCTCTATGCGCTCGGTCTGGCCGGCGGTATGCTTGGAGGCGTGTTCAATCAGTTAGCCTTTATGGTCGACGATGCAGCCGGTCCGATAGCCGGTCCGATATGTTGCGGCCTGATTCTGGTATTCGGCCACGCGTTAAACATTGCCATGTCCTGTCTGAGCGCCTTTGTCCATCCGCTCCGTCTGACTTTTGTGGAATACTTCAAGAATTCCGGCTACGACGGCAAGGGACAAGCTTATCAGCCGTTCCGTCTGCCTGAAGAGGAACAATAAATCTGCAGAACAGTAAGCGACGCTACGATAAGCGTTCAATGAAAGAAAAAATCCAAAAAGAAAAAATTAGTAATTAACAATAAAAACGATTTTAAGTTATGAATGAAATTTTAGGTTATCTTGGTTTGGGCCTGATGCTTGGCCTGTCCGGAATTGGTAGTTGCTATGGTACGACCATCGCAGGTAATGCCGCTGAAGGCGCTTTGAAGAAAGATGCTTCAAAGTCGGCCAGCTACATGATTCTTTCCGCACTTCCTGCCACTCAGGGTTTGTATGGTTTCGTAGCCTTCCTGATGTCCATGGGGCGCGATTTCACTACGGATGGTCCGTTGATGCTTGGTATCGGTCTTGGCGTCGGTCTCGTATGCTTGTTCTCAGCCATCCGTCAGGGTCAGATTTGTGCCAACGGTATCGTCGGCATTTCTCAGGGTCACGACGTACAGACCAATACGATGATCTATGCTGCTTTGCCAGAGTTCTATGCGATTTTGGCTTTGGTGGCTGCATTGATGGTATAAGATTACGGAAAGGGGCAATCTGAAATCAGTCAGATTGCAGTCATAACATCGGAAAGGGTCGTATCAGAACTCGATGGAGTTTGATACGACCCTTTCTTTGTATCTTAGAATGATTAAATTTTTAAAGGAAATAAAGAGCGTTGGTGTATGGTATAAAGGCGGATTATTTTACCAGCTTGTTGAGTGCCTGATAGAATTCAGGAGTCTCTCCTATGAATATTTTTGCTATGGCACCATTTGGATTGACAATGATTTTTGTGGGATAACCTTGTACGGCATAAAGTACGGCCGGGTTTAGGTCTGTTGGGTGATTGGTTGGTACGTAGAGCTGTATCCACGGCATATCATACTTTTCAAGAGCGGCGAGCCAGTCCTCCTGTTTGTCGTTACAGGCAATGCTGATGAATTCGCATTTATCCGTAAGTTTGGTCTGAGCCTCTTTCATATCCGGACAGTAATAAAGAGAACTAGTAGTTGAATCGATGTCTTATCTACTCCTTATCGCCGTTTCTTCTGCTGTCCGAAAAAATGTGTATTTTTCCGATGGTTAAATCTTTTTTTGTTTGGTAACTTCAAAGATAACCAAAAAGGGCTGATATCTATTATGATGTCAGCCCTAAATTCTAATATGTATCGGATTGTTTACCAGATAGTAATAATTAAAATTAAAAGAGGTTTTGATAAGGTATTATAAAGATTCCTGTATAGTTATTTGTCAATGAACATGCCTATCTAAGAATGAAGAGTACAGTTTATGTACCGATATAATCAACATTAATGTCAAACCAAAAATTATGAATGGAAAACTGTTTCTGAACAGATTATTCTGTCTCACGTTCTGATAGGTTTCTTCACCCAAAACAAATTTCAGTCCAAAACCAAGAAAAACTATGACAAGTACATGTAGAATATAAATATATGCAGAATATTTTTTACCAGCTAAAGCAAAAAAACTGTCTGCTCCATAATGAGGATACCTTAAAGCTAAAATGAAGATACAGGTTACCATTGGGAGTGTAAATAAATAGTGGTCCCGAATAACGGTATATCCAGATAATTGATAAACAAGCATTTCTAGGCATAAACTTATACACATTAGGATAAATCCTAAAATCAAAGTTCGGGATTTATGAAATATGTTTAATATTCTGTTTTCATGATTCCTAAACAAACACCCCAATAGAACATATGGTAAACCTAAAAACAGGAAATTACGATAATACACTATATGTCCGAAGAAGCTTAATAGATAATTACCTAAAAATATAAATGGAAGAATCATATACAGTATTTTTATTCTTCTTAATCTGAAAGTAACGAATATGATAACTAATGCATATAATAAAGCATAAAAATACCATAAGTGATTTCCTGTGATAGGTACATTAAACAATATCCATTTCAATATACTTTTCATATTAAATGTCTGTACAAGCCAGTCAGAAGAAACTTGGGAGCCTACGTGCGACTGGATATAAGAAATTAAGAAATAGAGCAAAGTAGAAAATACAGTTAGATAGATTATTTTAATAAGATGTTTTCTGAATTTTTCATCGGTCATTACTGGTAGATAATAACCTGTAATCATAAAGAATAAAGGAACTGCAATACGTGCAAAAGCTTTAATCCCTAAACCAGTATATCCAGTAAAGCCTGTATGAATAACGACTACAAGAAAAGCCAAGAAAAACTTTAGAGTGTCAAAACTTTCTTGTCTTGAAGAAAAAGTACACTTCCCTGCGTTTAATCGGGATTCTTTTAATCCGCATTTACTACCCATGTTTATAACTTTTATTTTTGCTGACACTGTAGTACCTTATATGATGAATATATATTCGACTTTATTCACCAATTTAATTCTACTGGGTTTGTCAATGTTTCAGGGTTCAGGACTTCGGCACCCCATCTTTTATTAATACTACTTTCGTGTGGACATAAAAAAAGCGTGAAGCCCTGCACCTGTCGCTCGCTTCACGTTCTGAGGCTCCTGGAAATTGCCCTGTAAGTCGAAACGAGCAACGCAGAAGCCCCACGCCGATATGTATATAACACCCTTTATGCCATAAACGACCAAAGGCGTAAGGATACACCAATGGCATACAGCGTTAAGGGTATGGATATAACACACCTATGGGGCATTTACGTTGCTTTGTTTTTGACTTACAATTGAAATTTTTCCAGGATTTCAGAACGTCAAAACCAAAGCGTGTAAACGCCTTTTCTATGTCTTGTCCGGTAACAGAGACTTTCTTGTTCAGGAAACCATTCGGTTACAGACAATGCAAAGGTAATAAAAGTATTTTGTTTTTCCCCAATATGCAGTGCGTTAATTTTCAATACACGTTATTTGAATTTAAAGCAAGTGTCATTTTGTTCATTTCCTGGCATTTTGTTTTTTTGCATAGGCTATATGCGTCAATTTCTGGATACGGGTTTACATAGCTTGGAAATATTTAAGTATAGAAAGATAAAAAACAGGCTAAATATTGGATAAACAGAAGATTACAGCGAAAAAACAGGTGCCGGGAAGTTTTTGGCCTGGCATTTGTGAAGGCGTTTTTATACGGAAAAATCGAAGAGTTGACCATCTGATTGGAAGGAGATGGGCATCACAACGTAAGATGATGCCGGACATAATTTTTTTATCCGTGGTTTTTCTTTTCGGTTTCCGTGGACAATCGGGGCTTTTTCCGTGGAAAAATTGGAATATTTAGTGCATAAAACACGATTTATTCCATAAAAGCCGGAATAAATATGCAGAATATGTTCCAGATGATGATTTTTTAATCTTATGCTTGTAAGATAATTGGACTATATTCTAAAAGAAATGAAAGTAAAAACGCTAATTTAACATTAAAATATTGTCTGCTACCAGGTAAACGTCCACGTCTTTACTCCCTCGTACGTATTCACTTGTAGACGTATCGTGTCGCCGGTCTGCGCCTGTTCCATCAGGGGCATTAGGGAGATGGAAGCATAGATTTCCTGCGTGAAGCTTTGCGGGTCGTTGTTCTGGTTGTGGTAGAGCGTCAGGGTATAAGTCGAACGGTCGTTTTCGGGGCGCGTCAGCCGATAACCCCAATATTGCCGGCCACCCTGGGTCAGAGGAGCCAGATGAAGATTGATGTAGCGGCCGCTTTTCCAGGCACTCAGGATTTTTGTAGGGTCGTTGCCCGGATAGGCATTCTGTGTGGAGTCCTGCAACAGTTCCACGGTGGTCAGGGTGTAGAGGCGGGCAGTTTGTTCCTGGGCGTTGGCATCGGTGTTCTGAAGCGCATATCCACAAAGGGCGCGCAGGGTGGCGTTTGGGATGTTTCCCTGAATTGCTGGGTCGAGATAGTAACAAGGACCGTTGTCGGGTTCGATCTGGAAGATATTGCCCGTAGGATCTGTATGCAGATTGGCAAAATCGGTGATGATGGCGGGATAGGGAGCCTCCTCGGTTTTGGACTGGCAGGCCGAAAGAGCATACACACCGCAACAGAGCACAATCAGACGGCCGGCATGGCGCATCAGGCTCCATGTGTTTCTTGGGTTCGTGAACGATGTGGAATCCGTTTTTTTCATGTCGATTTTGTTGGTTGTCAGAGTTGGAAGCGCGCTCTATGAACGTGCAATAATAAGCAGGAAAGGCGCCCATAATGCCGTTCTGGGGCAGGATGGGCGCCTATATGGGGTTGTTTTACGCCTCTTCGTGAATCAAGGCGCTGATGTGGTTGAGCATCGGGTTGGCATACATCGTCAGGATGCGTTCTTCCAGGAATGTGAAGTCGGCATCGGGCTGGGTGATCTTGCCCAATTGTTTCTGAACGTAAGCTTCAAAGCGGGTGCGTTCTTCGGCTGTGTAGTTTCCGGCAAAAGGTGTGGTGGCATCTTGTTCGGTGGCAATAGCGGCGGTTTCCGGGAGCGGATTGGTCTGCAACTGTTCCAGAATGTTGCGTGCCTTTTCGGCCGTGGCCGATTGCGGATGCCGTTCGAGCAACAGGTCGGCTGCGGCGAAGTTGCCCGGATACAGCGTGTAGTTGCGATGAATTTCCCGATCGATATGCTGGGCAATGCGGGTGTAGATTTCGGTTTTCGGCAGATCGGCCGGCAGGCTGTCCAGCCAGTCGTTGATGCAGGGAGCCGTCTTGAACCGTACGTTCCCTTTATAGCCAAATATGCCGGTTTGCATGTTGTCCAAGTCGTTCTGCTTGGTCTTCTTATAGTCCGGATTATCGCGTTTGGCCTGGAATTCCTGAGCCTTGAGCCAGTCGCAGGGATCGTATTCGTACGACAGGGCCGTTGGGACGATGTGGAGCTCTTTCAGACGGTCCGCGATGCTGCCCGTTCCGCCCATGGTCAGCATTTTCAGGATTGCGTCCTGAGTCCGGTCGTCGGAATCCTTGGCGCGGCCTTCGCGCTGGGCAATCCAGATGTTCTCGCGTTTGGTCGTTGCCGCATAGTGGATATACTTGCTCAGGCGCTGGCTGGACGCGAGTATTTCGCGCAGAGAAATGCCTCGCTGGACAATAAAGGACTTGTTCAGGCGCACGAATGTCTTGATCCATGGTTTGGCCAGCAGATTGTCGCCGATGGCAATCTCTACCGTGTTGCCGAATCCATTGTCGAGCAGCAGGATGGCCAAGTAGGCTGAATCGAGCACGATATCTCGATGATTGGACACGAAAGTATAAGGCTGGCCGTCGGCCGAAATGGCTGTGGAATCCAGACGGAGACTGTCCGTGTTTTGTGCGGCGTTTTGCTTGATGAGCGGATAGCAGAACTTTTTCTGTATGGTCAGGGCATCAGGACACTGGCGCAGCTGTTCGGCTAATGTGTCGAATGGAATCTGGGGCAACAGTTGCCGGATGATGGCACAAAATTCTGCATCGGCAAGCAGGGTGTTCACTACGGCGGGCACTTCTTCCGGGTCGTAGGGCCTGATTTCGTCAAATTCTGCTGGTGTTCTCATAAGATTTTCTGTTTTTCGGTTATAGACTGGGATTATCGTCCTGCGCGGGCGAGCTGGTCTTCTATGATTTCCGTGAGTACTTCTTTGACCTGCTTGCCTGCGGCACGGATCTGTTGCGGGATAAAGCTGGTCGGGGTCATTCCGGGTGTCGTATTCACTTCGAGCATATTGATCCGGGTTTTGGCTTCACCATGTTCGTCGGTGTAGGGCGAAAGAATGTAATCCACGCGGATGATACCCCGGCAGTTCAGGATGTCGTAGATGGCCGAAGTGATGAGCCGGACGCGTTCGGCCACTTCTTCGTCGATGCGCGCCGGAGTGATTTCGCTCACCTGACCGTTGTATTTGGCATTGTAGTCGAAAAATTCATTTTTGGTGACCACTTCGGTAATCGGCAGTACGCTTTCGCCGCCTTTTTCTGTCTTGAAACAGCCACAGGTGATTTCGGTGCCTTGAAGCAAGGACTCGATGATGGCTTCATCGCTTTCATGGAGTGCTTTTTCCAGAGCCGGACGGATCTGGTCGCGTGTCTTTACCTTAGTGACTCCGAAGCTGGAACCTCCGGCGTTGGGCTTGATGAAACAGGGCAGTCCGATGTGGTTTATTACTTCGTCGTCGGTCACTAATTGTTCGTGTCCGCGCCGTACAAGCATGTTCTCGGCGGTGTTTACTCCGAAAGTCTTCAGGAAATTGTTCAGAGCGAATTTATTGAATGTCAGTGCTTCCGTAAGCAGAGGTCCGGTTGAATAAGGCAGACCGATCAGGTCAAAGTAGCCCTGCAGGGTACCGTCCTCGCCCGGAGTCCCGTGAATGATGATGTAGGCCATGTCGGGTTTGATTTCTTTTCCGGTATGGTCTGTAAAGGTGAAATGCTGGCGGCATACGGGTGCCTTGGCCCCGTCGGGCAGGATGGCTGTCCATTCTTTTGAGGTCAGTTCGATGATATAAGGTTCGAAACGATCTTTGTCGATTTCGCTGAATATGCCTTGTGCGCTTTTCAGAGAGACGTCGTGTTCTGAAGAGTCTCCTCCGGCCACGATAGCAATGATTTTCTTTTCCATAGTGATCTTGTTTGTTGTTTATTCCAGTTGTTCCAGAATGTTATTTTGTGTATTTCCGATTATTCTATTTCGGTTAGGCCGTTACCCTGAGCATAGCGGCGCCAGCGTTCGAGCAGCAGTGTCATGTCTTCGGGCAATGGCGCTTCGAAGTCCATTTCCTCGCCGGTGGTCGGGTGGCGGAATCCTAAGGTACGTGCGTGGAGTGCTTGCCGGGGGCAGATCTCGATGCAGCGTCGAACGAACTGCCGGTAGTGGGCCGTAGGTTGTCCGCGAAGGATTTCTGTACCTCCATATCGTTCGTCGCCGAACAGCGGATGGCCGATATGTTTCATGTGGGCGCGGATCTGATGCGTGCGTCCGGTTTCCAGACGGCATTCGACCAGGGTGACGGGTCCGAATTTTTCCAATACCCGGTAGTGGGTCACTGCCGGTTTGCCGATTTCGCTTTCGGGAGGGAAAACAGCCATTTGCATCCGGTCTTTCGGATTGCGGGCGATGTTGCCTTCGATGCGTCCGGTGTCTGAATCGAAGCTGCCCCATACTAAGGCATTGTATTTCCGGCGTGTGGTTTTGTGAAAGAACTGGGCGCCTAAATTGGTTTTGGCTTGTGGGGTCTTGGCGGCCAGGATGAGGCCCGACGTGTCTTTGTCGATGCGGTGTACAAGACCGGTCTCCGGACTGTCCGGATCGTAGCGCGGATCGTCCTTCAGATGCCAGGCCAAGGCATTGACCAGGGTGCCGGTATAGTTGCCGCATCCCGGATGAACAACCATGCCTGGTGCTTTGTTGACCACGATGAGGTCTTGGTCTTCATAGGTGATGGCTAAGGGAAGATCTTGCGGAATGATCTTGTTTTCGTATTTCGGACGGTGCATGACGATGGCTGCGCGCTCACCCGGCTTGATGCGGTAGCTGCTCTTCACCGGTTGTCCGTCTACGCGCAGGCAGTCGGCTTTGGCTGCCGCCTGGATACGTGCGCGGGAAACACCGGCTAAGTGTTCCATCAGAAACTTGTCTACACGCATCAGGGTTTGTCCCGGAGGTGCGGTCGCGGCATAATGTTCATAGAGCAGATGGTCGTCTTCTGCGGATTCTTCGTCGTCCCATTCTTCGAAATCAGGATCTATGGCTGTCTGTGGTCCTGTTTCGCATATGTCTGTTGTTTCTTCGTCTTGTATCATGTTTTGGTGGCGGTTTTACCCTGACAAGTTCCGGGTTAGAGTTCAAATCCTTCAATGGTACCGTCTTCTTCTTCCGGGTAAACGTCGGGATCAGTTAGCATGCCGGAGTCTGCTGCAAGGGAGTCCGGCAGCAGGTTTGCCGTTCCGTTGCCGACGACTAAAGTCAGGCTGGTGCCTTTTTCGATCCATTCTCCTTTGCGCACGGGGCGTCCGTTTATTTTTACTTCATAGACCCAGTCCGGTTCTCCGGGTATGTATTCCGTGTGGCTTACGGTCCAGCCGATGGCCTGCAGGCGGGCAATCGCTTCGCGTCGGGACGAGTTGTCGGCCAAGTCGGGCATTTGTGCTTTGGGGCGGTGATTGGTCACTACGGTCAGCCGGACGGTTCTTCCCGGTTTTACTTTCGAACCGGCCTCGGGGATCATGGAGGCTACCTGTCCTCGCTGCAGCCTGCTGTTGTAAACGGTATCCTCGATTTCCGTGTTCAGGCCCATCTGCTCCAGAATGCGCTGGGCTTCCTGTGTGTCCATTCCGATTGTTTGGGGCAGTTCGACGCTGATGTCGTGATGGGTATAATCGAGCAGGCCTTTCCAAACGAAGCCTAAGGCTAACAGTACCACGACAAGCATGGCTGCCAGATTGATCCAGATCATCGGAGAAAACAGTTTCCGGAAAAAGTCTTTAATGCTCATTTCTGTGAATTTGTTTTGTTTACGCTTCAAAGATACGAATAAAAAATAAAAAGAAGTAAAGTCGCCTTTACTTCTTTCCATTTTTCATCCAGCAATGTGCCGTCGGATTATTTTCCGTGCTTTTCGTCAGAAACAGTCAGTTTCTTGCGACCTTTAGCGCGACGTGATGCCAATACTCTGCGACCATTTGCAGTAGTCATTCTCTGACGGAAACCATGCTTGTTTTTTCTCTTTCTGTTGTGAGGTTGGAATGTTCTTTTCATTGCTATATTGTTTATATGTTATTTCGTCCTATTAACGGGGTGCAAAAATAGATACTTTTTTTTAATAAAACAAGAGATAACTCATTTTTACACAAAACTTTTGTGTTTTTTTGGAAAAAATCAATTACCTTTGTGGCAGAAATGTTGAAAACATCGATTTATACTAACATAAACAAGAAAAGAATATCTTATGATTAATGCCCAGGACATTAAAAACGGAACCTGCATCCGCTTGGATGGAAAATTGTATTTTTGTATTGAATTCTTGCATGTGAAACCCGGTAAGGGAAATACATTCATGCGTACCAAATTGAAAGATGTTGTCGACGGATATGTTTTGGAGCGTCGTTTCAATATCGGTGAAAAGCTGGAAGACGTGCGCGTAGAACGTCGCCCATATCAGTATCTTTATAAGGAAGGCGATGACTATATTTTCATGAATCAGGAGACTTTCGAGCAGATTCCGGTCGCTCATGACCAGATCAACGGCGTCGATTATATGAAGGAAGGCGAAATCGTGGAAATCGTGACCGACGCTTCTTCCGAAACCGTGCTTTTTGCAGATGTTCCGACTAAGGTCGTTCTGAAGATCACTTATACGGAGCCGGGTCTGAAGGGAGATACGGCAACCAATGCTACAAAACCGGCTACGGTAGAGACTGGTGCCGAAATCCGCGTACCGTTGTTCATCAACGAGGGCGAGACGGTCGAAGTGGATACACGCGACGGTTCTTATCTTGGCCGCGTAAAATAATCCGGAAATCTTTTTTATTTCCTATAAAAATGAATAACAGGACTGCTTGCGGTCTTGTTATTCATTTTTTTTCTATCTTTGTTCAAAAACCCCGATATGAAATATTCTGTTATTATTCCTGTGTATAACCGGCCGGATGAGGCCGATGAGCTCCTGGAGAGTCTGGTGGCGCAGACATATCCGAACTTTGAGGTGATCGTTGTAGAGGATGGATCCCAGGTGACCTGCAAGCATGTTGTGGACAAGTATGCCGGACGGTTAGACGTGCGTTATTATCTGAAACCGAATTCCGGACCCGGCCAGACACGCAATTACGGTGCGGCGCGCAGTACGGGCGACTACCTGATTATCTTGGATTCCGACTGTGTACTTCCGTCGGGTTATCTTCAGGCGGTCGAGGATGAATTAAACCGTGAGCCGGCCGATGCTTTCGGCGGACCGGATATGGCGCACGATTCCTTTACCGACCTGCAGAAAGCCATCAATTATGCGATGACTTCATTTTTCACGACCGGAGGTATCCGGGGTGGAAAGAAGAAGATGGATAAGTTCTATCCGCGCTCGTTCAATATGGGGGTACGCCGGTCGGTGTATGAAGCTCTGGGCGGTTTTTCCAAGATGCGTTTCGGTGAGGATATCGATTTCAGTATCCGGATATTCAAAGGGGGGTATGCTTGCCGGTTGTTTCCAGAGGCGTGGGTCTGGCACAAGCGGCGTACGGATATCAGGAAGTTCTTCCGGCAGGTGCATAATTTCGGAATCGCCCGGATTAATCTGTATAAGAAATATCCGGAGTCGTTGAAATTGGTTCATTTGCTGCCGATGCTGTTTACTGTGGGCGTGGCCTTGCTGCTGTTGCTGGCTTTGGCGGGATGGGTCGGATCGACCTGGATTTTCCAGATGGAACATGATTATCCTTATGCGCCCGAGTTTCCGGAACTGCTGCGTCATCGTGCGCTGTTCTGCGGCTTGTCGTGGTGGCCGCTCATGCCGTTGCTGCTGTTTGCCCTGATTATTCTGGCGGATGCTACCCGGGTCAACAAGAGTCTGAAGATCGGTTTACTGGCCGTTGTCGCCTCGTTTGTCCAGCTTACGGGATACGGAAGCGGCTTTTTGCGGGCGTGGTGGAAACGCTGTGTCTGTGGCAAGGATGAATTTACGGCCTTTGAAAAAAACTTTTATAAATAATCCTTACGCTATGACTTATGGAAAACACCAGACTGAACATCAATCAATGGGCAGAAGAGGATCGTCCCCGGGAAAAACTGCTGCATAAAGGTGCACAGGCCTTGTCGAACGCTGAATTGCTGGCCATTCTGATCGGTTCGGGCAGTCCGGAGGAGTCGGCCGTAGACCTGATGAAAAGGTTGTTGGCCGATTGCGGCAACAGCCTGAAAACACTGGGGCGGATGTCGGTGGCCGATTTGTTGCGTCAGGACGAGACGCCCGATCCTCAGACCGGAAAAATTCGGAAAACAGGCCGCTACAAAGGACTGGGCGCAGCCAAGGCGATCACTCTGCTGGCTGCCTGCGAACTGGCGCGCCGGAGAATGACCGAGGAGGTTGCCGAACGGCAACAGATCCGATGCAGTGCTGATTTGTATCGTTATTACTTGCCGATGATGCAGGATCTGGCGCACGAAGAATGTCATGCCCTGCTGATGAACCAGGCTTGTCGGGTGATCAGTAATATCTTGATCAGCAGGGGTGGACTCACTGAAACGGCTGTCGATATCCGTCTTGTGTTGCGTGAAGCACTGATCCGGAAGGCTACGGTGATAGCGCTCTGTCATAATCACCCTTCGGGCAATGCGCGTCCCAGTGCCGAAGACAACCGCCTGACCGAGCGGTTGAAGCAGGCTTGCCAGATGATGAATTTCCATTTTCTGGATCATGTGATCGTGACGGACGGAACGTATTACAGCTACCGGGACGAGGGCGTGTTCTGATGTGATGTTCCCTGGAAGCAGTTTGTTTCTTGAGGCTTTTTGTTGTTCCTTAGGTATAGTTTGTGTATCTTTGCGCAGCAAGAAAATCTGTCGAGGCCTGATTTTCGGAATAATAAATAATGATCATATAAATAAAGTACGCGATAGTTATCATGGAGAAGCAGATACCTACAAAACTTGAATTGGAGGAAAAGGTGATTGAGGTGTTGAAAACGGTTTACGATCCGGAGATACCTGTGAATATTTACGATTTGGGTCTGATTTATAAGATCGAATTCTCCGAGGAGTTTGATTTGACTGTCGACATGACGCTGACAGCCCCCAACTGCCCGGCTGCAGATTTCATCCTGGAAGATGTGCGTATGAAGCTTGAAGCGATCGAGGGGGTGAAATCGACGACGGTCAATCTCGTTTTTGAGCCGGAATGGGATAAGGATATGATGACGGAGGAAGCAAAAATGGAATTAGGATTTTTATAATGAAAAACGTCTATTTTCTTTCTGACGCCCATCTGGGAAGCCGCGCCATAGCGCACGGGCGTACCCAGGAAAGACGCTTGGTGCGTTTTCTCGACAGCATCAAGCATAAGGCCTCGGCAGTATATCTGCTGGGAGATATCTTTGATTTCTGGTACGAATATAAGATGGTTGTGCCGAAGGGATATACCCGTTTCCTCGGTAAGATCAGTGAATTGACGGATCTTGGCGTGGAAGTGCACTTTTTCGCGGGAAATCACGACCTTTGGTGTGGAGACTATTTGGAAAAGGAATGTGGCATGGTGCTGCATCGCGAGCCGCTGACGGTGGAATTAGGGGATAAAGTCTTCATGATGGCTCATGGCGATGGTCTGGGGGATCCGGACCGGAAGTTCAAGTTGCTTCGGGCCGTCTTTCACAATCGGTTGTGCCAGATTCTGTTTTCGGCCATTCATCCCCGATGGGCTATGAATCTTGGTATGAACTGGGCCCGACACAGCCGCCTGAAACATGAAAGAGCCGGCGAACCGTCTTATATGGGCGAAGACAAGGAGTATCTGGTGCTTTATGCCAAAGAATATCTCAAGACGCATCCGGACATCAATTATTTCCTGTTCGGGCATCGTCATATAGAGCTGGATCTGATGCTGACCAGAGAAGCGCGCATTCTGATTCTGGGCGACTGGATTACGCAATTTACCTATGCCGTGTTCGATGGCGAACATCTGTTCATGGAGAACTACATCGAGGGAGATTCCCAACCCTGACCTTTAGGGAAACAATCTTATTTTAAAAACATTGCAGAAGTTTGCTTTTGCAATGTTTTTTTGTGGGCAGCTTCCGGAACTGCTCTTTTTTTTGTATATTTGCCCGACAGCTGTTTTTATATAATAAGGTATAATCAATTTTATGAGCGAAGATAATTTCGAGAAGGAAGACATGATGCAGGAAGATCATTCCGACTACAAACCCGTGGATCAGTCTGATGAAAATGTCAAGCACCATTTGAGCGGCATGTACCAGAACTGGTTTCTGGATTATGCCTCCTATGTGATTCTGGAGCGTGCCGTACCTCATATTATCGACGGTTTCAAACCGGTGCAGCGGCGTATACTTCATTCCATGAAACGGATGGACGACGGACGCTACAACAAGGTGGCCAACATCGTGGGGCACACCATGCAGTTCCATCCGCATGGCGATGCTTCTATCGGCGATGCTCTGGTGCAATTGGGACAAAAGGATCTGCTGATCGACTGCCAGGGAAACTGGGGCAACATCCTGACCGGAGATTCTGCCGCTGCGCCCCGTTATATAGAGGCGCGCCTGTCCAAGTTTGCACTTGATGTGGTCTTCAATCCGAAAACTACGGAGTGGAAATTGTCTTACGACGGCCGGAATAAGGAGCCGATCACGCTGCCGGTAAAATTTCCGTTGTTGCTGGCTCAGGGAGTCGAAGGTATAGCCGTAGGTCTGTCTTCTAAAATCCTTCCTCATAATCTGAATGAAATCTGCGATGCGGCGGTCAGTTATCTGCATGGAGAGCCTTTTCAGCTCTATCCCGATTTTCTTACGGGAGGCAGTATCGACGTGAGCCGGTATAACGACGGCCAGCGGGGCGGATCGGTCAAGGTGCGGGCGAAGATCAGCAAGGTCGACAACAAAACGCTGGCGATTACGGAAATTCCCTATGGAAAGACGACCGGGACTTTGATCGATTCGATTATCAAGGCTGTCGAAAAGGGTAAGATCAAGGTACGCAAGGTGGAAGACAATACGGCTGCCGAGGTGGAGATTCTGGTACATCTGACACCGGGTGTCAGCTCGGACAAAACGTTGGATGCCCTTTATGCTTTTACGGATTGCGAGGTCAGCATTTCGCCGAACTGTTGTGTCATTGACGATCAGAAACCGTGTTTCCTGACGGTGAGCGATGTGTTGAAACGGTCGGTAGACAATACGCTGGAATTATTGCGCAGGGAGCTGCAGATTCGTCGGGATGAACTCACGGAGGGCCTGCATTTCGCATCGTTGGAAAAAATTTTCATTGAAGAGCGTATTTACAAGGACCGGGCTTTTGAACAGGCCCGTGACATGGATGCGGCTTGTGCGCACATTGACGATCGTCTGACCCCTTATTATCCGAAAATGATCCGCGAAGTGACCAAGGAGGATATCCTCCGGCTCATGGAGATTAAAATGGCGCGGATTCTGAAATTCAATAAGGATAAGGCCGACGAAGCGATAGCCCGGATGCATGACGAAATCTCGGCCATCGACCGTGATTTGGCCAATATGACCGAGGTGACGTGCAGATGGTTTCGCATGCTGAAAGAAAAATACGGACCAGCGCATCCCCGACGGACCGAACTGCGCAATTTCGATACCATCGAGGCAGCCAAGGTGGCGGAAGCAAATGAAAAGCTTTATATCAACCGGGAAGAAGGCTTTATCGGAACCAGCCTGAAAAAGGATGAATTCGTGGCCAACTGTTCGGATATTGACGATGTGATCCTGTTTTATCGGGACGGTACGTACAAGATTATCCGAAACAGCGAGAAGGTATTTGTCGGCGAAACGGAGAAAAGTAAGGCGGAGAAGCATAAGGCGGAGATCATTCATGTAGGCATCTTTAAAAAGAATGACAAACGCACGATTTATAACGTGGTTTATCGTGACGGGAAGAAAGGCTGCTATCGGGTGAAGCGTTTTAATGTGACATCGGCAACCCGCGACCGGGAATATGATCTGACTCAGGGGACACCCGGATCGAAAGTCGTTTATTTTACCGCAAATCCGAATGGTGAAGCCGAGGTCATTAAAGTGACCTTGAAACCGGTGCCCAAGCTGAAGAAGATATTCTTTGACTGTGATTTCCGTGACGTGGCGATCAAGGGACGGAACAGCATGGGAAATCTGCTGACCCGTCTGGAAATTCAGCGTATCGGCTTGAAATCCCGGGGTAGCTCGACGTTGGGTGGACGTAAGGTTTGGTTTGATCATGATGTCTGTCGTCTGAACTATGACGAACGTGGGGTGTATTTAGGGGAATTCCTCAGCGAAGATCAGATTCTGGTGGTTTTGTCCGACGGTACATTCTACACAACCAGCTTTGATCAGAACAATCATTTCGAACAGAATATTCTACGCATAGAAAAGTTTGATGAGCATAAGGTCTGGTGTGCCTGTCTGTACGACGCAGACCAGCAGGGTTATCCTTACATCAAGCGTTTTACCTTTGAGAGCACTTCCCGGCATCAGAACTTTTTGGGCGAGAATAGAGAGAACAGACTGATTCTGCTGACCGACCAGCCTTTCCCGCGTTTGAAAGTACACTTCTCCGGTGAGGATGCGTTTCGGGAGCCGTTGGAGGTCGATGCGGAAAGTTTTATTGGCCTGAAAAGTTTTAAAGCCAAGGGCAAACGCCTGACAACGTTCCAGATAGGCCAGATTGAGGAATTGGAGCCGATCCGGTTCCCGGAACAGACGGAGGAAAATCAGGAAACAGACGAAAGCGTTGAACCGGCTGAGGCGGAAAATCTGGATCCGGACGCCGGCAAGAGTCATGCGGACATTATCGACGAACTGACAGGACAAATGCAATTGTTTAAAGATGAACAGGAAAAGGAATAGACGGACGACCGGGAAGGAGAAAAGAAGCCGCCTTTTGATGGTCGGGCTCTTTTTGTTTTTCTTTTCGGTCGGATGTGTCGCCCAGAATATCCCCGAAAGTAGCGGCAAGATGGTGTCGCGTGCGTATCTTTTGGGTGTGGGCCATACGAATCTGCTGGATACCTACCTGTCGCCGATGGCTTATCAGGGCGGACAGATCAGTTATCTGGGCGAACGCACCCGTACGACGCGGATAGCCGGCGGAAGGGTCGGTTTTCAGAGTATATTCCAGATTTTGGGAAGTTATACGTTGAGCCCGGTTCAAAATTCGGCCATGATGGGAGGATGCTTTCTATCGCGGAACGGATGGCATTACCGATGGCAGCCGGTAGCAGCTTTACGCTTGTATGCCGGTGGCAGTGTGAATCTTACGGGTGGAGGATGGTATCATACGCGTAATGGAAACAATCCGGCTCAGGCTAAATTGCAACTGGATGTGGCCGCTTCAATGGCGGCCAAGTGGTCTTTTCGTATAGGGCATCAGCCGTTGTCCGTACGTGGTCAGGTAGATCTGCTGCTGGCGGGGATGATGTTTTCGCCCAATTATGGTCAGTCGTATTATGAATTGTTTTCCTTGGGGCACTACGATCATAATCTGTGCTTTATTTATCCGGGGAATGCCCCGACTTTTCGTCAGATGCTGACCCTGGATATTCCGTTGCGAAAGGCAACCTTGCGTGTGGGTTATGTATCCGAGATCGAACAAAGTCGGGTGAACGGATTGAAGAATCATCGTTACAGTCATTCGTTTATGATCGGATATGTTCTTGATCTGAAAGTGCTCAGTCGGAAAAGAATTCCAGAAAGCCAAATTTTTTATTGAATTATGGAAAAGATCGGAAAGAACAGGTCGAGGCGTTTGTTCCGGGTACTCGTCCGTGGCCTGGCATTTGTCTTTACATCCTTTTTTGCAGGCTGGATGATGGTGGCCTGTATTGATGAAGACACCTATGACAATACGCCTGAAGGGAATCTTGAGGCTCTCTGGCAGATTATCGATACGCGATATTGCTTTCTGGACTATAAAGCCGAAGCCTACGGACTGGACTGGAATGCAGTGAAGGCTCAGTATGCTGCCAGCCTGACACCCGACATGAGTTCGGCTCAGCTGTTTGAAGTGCTGTGCCGTATGCTGTCCGAACTGCGGGACGGGCATGTCAATTTGTATTCGGCAGCTGATGTCGGACGTTACTGGAGCTGGCAGGAAGACTATCCGGCCAATTTCAACGATAGCGTGCACCGTCTTTATTTGGGGACGGATTATAAGATTGCTTCCGGATTAAAGTACAAAATACTGGATGACAATATCGGTTATATTTATTACGAAAGTTTCAGTGACGCTTTGGGTGAGGGTAATTTGGATGAGGTACTCTATTATCTCCGTTCTTGTACGGGATTGATTCTGGACGTACGCAACAATGGTGGAGGACAGTTGAATTATGCGACGATGCTGGCTGCCCGTTTTACGAACGAGAGGAGATTGGTGGGATATATAGCGCATAAAACCGGGCCGGGCCATACTGATTTTTCAGATCCAGAACCCGAATATATTGATCCGTCGGACCGGATCCGGTGGCAAAAGAAGGTGGTGGTGCTGACGAACCGCTCCTGTTACAGTTCGACCAACACATTTGTACGCAACGTGAAAGGCATGCCTCGGGTGACCGTCATGGGCGACCGGACCGGAGGAGGGTCGGGGATGCCGTATACCTCTGAGTTGCCGAACGGCTGGTTGGTTCGTTTCTCGGCTTGCCCTATGTATGATGCACAAATGCAGCAAATAGAATTCGGTATTGAGCCGGACATTTCAGTCAGTATGGATCTTGCTGATCTGGCCCGAAACGAGGATACCCTGATTGAACGGGCAAGAAGTTTTCTTAAGGAATAGTTTGTACGTTTCGGAAAAAGATGTATCTTTGCAAGCGAAAATCCTGCGCCTGTGGTGAAATTGGTAGACACGCCAGACTTAGGATCTGGTGCTTTGCGGCGTGTAGGTTCGAGTCCTATCAGGCGCACCGATAAAGTCCGATGAATCAATAGATCCGTCGGACTTTTCTTTGTATGCTCGATTGGAAATAACCGGTTCCTGTAACTGACTGTTCGGAAAGAAATAAATTTCTGAAATAAAATTGCTCAAAAATTTGGGCGTTTTAAAAATAATACTTACCTTTGCACTCGCAAAACGATAATAACAACGTTTGATGATGGCGGGATAGCTCAGCTGGTTAGAGCGCATGATTCATAATCATGAGGTCCCCGGTTCAATCCCGGGTCCCGCTACAGATCGGAAATACGGCATCAGATCATCCTCTGATGCCGTATTTCCGTTTATGCTGTTTGAGGCATTTCTTTTAAAAAGAAAGGTTCGTTTGTTTTTTTCTATTTCGATTTTCTGTATAGCATGATAAAATGTTATATTTGCAGGA
>artificially_reared_2__coassemble_352_pt1 | contig 25648 bp, 21 predicted proteins | sample artificially_reared_2__metabat2_low_PE_008 | metagenome-assembled genome bin artificially_reared_2 | reverse complement strand
CAAAAGGGTCAATTCTTTTTGGCCAAAAGGGTCAAATTTGTTTGGCTTTTCCACCTTACACCCGAATCAAGAACAAGATTTTCTACAGGCCGGAGGATGTGCAGAAGCTGTTGGAATCAAGTGATCACCCTCAAAGAAAAAAGCCATGAGTTACGATCTTATTAACAAGCAGGACCCGCGGATTGATGCCATTTTCGAAAGTCTGGAAAAGATGGAGCAAATGATTGATGGACTACAGACGGCACCAAGGCAGGCATTTCACGGTGATTATTTCCTCACGGACGAGGAGCTGTCGAAAGTATTGAAGGTCAGCAGGCGTACCCTGCAGGAATACCGTACCCTCGGCGTGATACCTTATTACCTTGTACAGGGAAAAGCCCTTTATAAAGAGTCGGACATACAGAAAGTTCTTGACGACGCTTATAAAAGATGCAGGGAAGAACAGCGATGGGTATGATAAAACGAAAGAGACCGTCTCCAAATCACTTCACTTCGAGACGGTCTTTTTCGTTTCCGCACATGTTGAGTATTGAAAAATACTAAAGTATATAAGCGACAGGAGCCCCTAATGTTCTGTTCTTAGGACTTCCGTATCACTTTACAGGACATCTCCTTTGTTTGCAGACTGCCATACGTTTTTCAGCCTGCGTTTTCCGGCGTTTGTCTCTTCCTCATAAAGGTCAAGATTCGTGTTCGCCCCGGATTTTCTCAGACGTCTCATATCTTCATCCACTTTCTTATCGGTTACATGAGCATAAATCTGCGTTGTGTCAAACCGGCAATGTCCCATCATCTTACTGACAGTTTCAAGAGGTACTCCCAGTGAAAGGGTGACATGCGTCCCGAAATTATGTCTTGCCTGATGGAATGTCAGATCAAAGCCATAGACTTTGCCCAATTCTCTCGTGAGCAGAATGGTATACTCACGTTTGTACAAATTGAAAACTTTATCACCTTGACGTTCTCCACGATATTTTTCTATTATCTTCAACGGAATGTCCAGTAGACGGACAGAAGAAAGCGTACCGGTCTTCTGGCGATGGATATGGATCCACCAGGAGCCGTCACCTGACTGCGTAATGTCATTTACCGTCAATCTTTTCAAATCCGCATAAGCCAGTCCTGTAAAGGTGGAGAAGATAAACATGTCACGGACAAATTGCAACTGCGGTTTTTCCACAGGAGTTGCAAGCAATGTCTTCAAATCCTCCAGTTTCATGTGGCGGCTTTTCCGTTTGGGCAGTTCCGGATGCAGACGGCAGTACGGGTCCCGTCGGATTGTACCCTGGCTTACGGCACGCATGGTCATCTTCTTCAGCCTGTAAAGATGTTCATGCACGGTTTTTGAACTTAGATTGCGGTCTGTACGCAGAAAAAGTTCAAAATCATCATAAAACACACGGTCAAGATTCCGGAGCATGACATCTTCAACGCCACGCTTCTGCTGGACGAAAGCCGAAAGATGCTTGTATGAGCGTAGGTAAGAGTCATACGTCTCTTTTATCCTGTCTATGCCAACACGTTTTTTGAACTCCTCATTATGCTCCCTGAAAAGAGCCAGAAGTGTAAGGGGCTTTTGGCCGACACCCATCACGGCATTCTTCACCTGTTCGGCCGTGATAAATCCCAGATTACTCTTTATACGTTGATAATGCCCTTTGATTTCTTTAGTCAGATCATCTATAGCTCTGTTGACGATAAGAGCATTCCCACTACGCCCGTCAGCCCGTCCTTTTTCAGGGTTCCATATGGCCGGGTTGACAGATACCTTTGTACCTATCTGTACCCATTGAGCATCTATGCTTATCTTGCACAGCAATTGACACGTTTTATCCTTGCGGATTTTAGTGCGGTTTATATAAAACAGTATCGCAAACGTACTGCGACGCTTGATTTCCGTATTGTCCGTATTCATTTTCATAATCTTCATTCTTTAATAGGGTTATTAAATGACCACTGAAAAGCGTTCTGCAATCTTCTCGTTCAGGTTTCTTGTATCGGTATCAATCTTGTCATCAGTAACTTTGGCATAGATTTGGGTTGTCTTGATTTGTCTGTGTCCCAGCATCTTGCTGACTGTCTCAAGTGGAACTCCATGAGAAAGTGTGATTTCCGTCGCATAGGTATGACGGGCCACATGAAAGACCAGCTTACGCTTTATACCGCAAATTTCAGCAATATGCTTCAAGTGATAATTCAGCACACAGTTTGAATACATCGGAAGCAGTTTTCCTTCAGGGGCAATATCCCGATATTTCTCTAAGATACGAAGCGGAAGTTCCATCAGCGGTATTTCAAAATCCACTCCGCTTTTTTTACGTGCGCTCTTAATCCACCATACACCGTCTTCTGCAAGAGACAAGTGTTCATTTGACAGAAGACACATGTCTATGTATGAAATCCCCGTGAAACATGAAAAGAGGAACAGATCACGCACATGATAAAGAGTCCGGTTATGCAAAGGCGTAACCATAATACGATGCAATTCTTCGGACGTGAGATATTTCTGTCTTGGCTTTGGACGGGCCAGCTCATAACCGATGAACGGATTTGCCGTAATTATACCGTCGGCGATTGCTTCGCCGACTACCGTCTTCAACCGGACGGAATGATTGACAATAGTAGACTGTGAGAGATTGCATTCTGTACGTAAATACAACACATATTTCTCGATAAATGAACGGTCCAGAGCGGTAAACGGAAGGTCTGTTACCTTATATTGCATTTGTAAAAAGACGGCAACATGATTGTAGGAATTACGATAAGCATATAAAGTTTTTTCTGTTCGGTTAACACCTACACGCTTCTCAAAATTCCTCATGAAGTATCTGTAATAGCTCAACAAGGTTTCCTGACCTGAAGCCATGCCCAAAAGCTGGTGCTTCACTTCCTCCGCAGTCACATCTTCACGGACTGCGGACATTTCCGCATAAATGCCGAGAGCTGTCGCTCGGATTTCATCAAGCTTGCTGTTGATTTCCCTGGCCGCAACACTCTTTCCACACGCCCGTCCTGATGACCATAATGATTGTGGCACACGCAGCTTTACACTGAAAGCCGTTTCAGAGTGTTTGCCGACAATGAGCCGTGCCATCACTGGGCAGTTCCCACTGACATCCGCCTCGCTCTTTTTAAGGTAGAACGAAACCTTCACATCTTTCTGATTCATAACCTGTTCCATTGTTTGCAAAATTAATGGAGACAGAGTTGATCATCGGCATGTTAAATATCGTCAGACATCGACAAAGCTATCATCATTGACTTACAGAACCCATATTTTTCATATTTCAAAAAAAATAAGTACCTTCGTTAAGCCAAAATGATGAAACTGCGTTCTTTACGGTTGGAACAGGAAGGATTTTCAAACAATTCCATGCAACAGGAATGGGCAACGGATAGGTAGCAATTTTTCTGCTTAACTATTCAAAAAACGGCTTCAAAGCACACTTTTACGAATGTAGAATAATGCTACATAAATCCCTGAAAACCCAATAGTTTACATTATTCTTCTTAAATCCATCCGAAATCGGGCGAGTTTCCGTATCTTTGTGTTGCTTTTGAAGGGTAGGGTGCGCTGAGGCATCCGGAATAACGATAACCCCGACAATATAAATAAAATAAATACAGGTATATGAAAAGAATTTTGTTGTGTTGCGGTGTGCTTTTGGCGCTTGCGGAAAGCACACCGGTGTGTGCGCTGGCAGCGGCTGGATCTGCCGGCCGGGAAACGGCGGTGCCGCCTCGTGAAGAAGTCCGGGCACTTCCGGTGCTGGATCAGGATGGTGTGGTTGCTTTCTTTAAGCAGGCCATTGCTGGCAGAGATACGGTTTATTCCGGTGGTGGCACGATGGATGCAGCCGGAGTGGCCGATATGCAGAAACAGGTGTGGCAGGCGTGGTGCCGGGCCAATGGCGAGCTGCGGGAGCCTAAATTGATCGAGCTGGAGCCTTTGGAGAAAGAGCGGATTGGAAAATGGCGCTTGCCGAGCCGGCTCGAACCGTATGCTGACTTGTTGTATTACTGGGGGACGAAGGGCGAAAAGCCCGAAAACGGTTATCCGATGTATGTTTATCTGCATGGTTCGGGGCCGAAGACAGATGAATGGGCCACGGGACTGGCGCTTTGCCGCATGTTCGACGATGCGCCGTCGGCTTATTTCATTCCGCAGATTCCCAACATGGGAGAATATTATCGCTGGTGGCAGAAATCGAAACAGTTTGCCTGGAAGTGCCTGTTGCGTCAGGCTTTTGTCACCGGAGAGATTGATGCCGACCGGGTTTATTTCTTTGGTATTTCCGAAGGAGGATACGGCAGCCAGCGGCTGGCATCGTTCTATGCCGACTATCTGGCCGCTGCAGGACCTATGGCAGGCGGAGAACCTTTGAAAAATGCTCCGGCAGAGAATTGCCGGAACATGGGCTTTTCGTTGCTGACCGGAAGCGAGGATACGGGTTTCTACAGAAACCAGCTGACAAAATACGTGCAGCAGGAATTCGACAGCCTGCAACAGGCCGATCCCGAGGGGTATGTGCATCGTGTCGAACTGATACCGGGTAAAGGGCATGCCATCGACTATCGGCCTACGACGCCCTGGATGAAACAGTTCAAGCGCAATCCGTATCCGAAAAAGGTTGTGTGGGAGCAGTTTGACATGGACGGATGGTATCGCGACGGCTTTTATAATCTGTATGTTCAGGAGCGTCCGAACCAGACTCCGGGGAGCCGGACGCGTTATGTGATGGAAATTCGCGACAATCGGGTCGATCTGACGGTGGACGAGGTTACTTATACGACGATCGAGCGGGATCCGAACTGGGGGATTGAGCTGAAGTTTACGAAAGCTTATACACCGGCACGCCACGGAAAGTTTATCGTTTATCTGAATGATAAGCTGGTCGATTTGTCGAAGAAGGTTACGGTGCGGGTTAACGGACGAAAGGTGTTTCATGGCAAGCTGACCTGTTCGATAGACAATCTGGTGAACAGTTGTGCGGCTTATTACGATCCGCAGCGTCTTTATCCGGCGGCTGTTGAAGTGGAATTCTGATCCGGGTCGGTGAACCGCGTCAAAACGGTTCTCCGACCGAAAAAACATGTATTGATGATGAATAGTTTTAAAGGTGTGTTTTATGGCGTGGTCACTTCGGTGACCTTCGGCTTGATTCCATTGTTTACGTTGCCTCTGATGAATCAGGGCATGACCATTGAATCGATCCTGCTCTATCGCTTTCTGCTGGCAACGGTGGCATTGGGAATCATGATGAAAGTGCATCATGAATCGTTTGCGGTTTCCTGGCGCGACGTGCCGCTGCTCTTCGTTCTGGCTGGCTTCTACATGCTGTCCGCTCAGTTTCTTTTCTGGGGCTATGATTATATGGGTGCAGGTGTGGCCACGACGATTCATTTTACCTATCCGGTGTTTGTCACGTTGCTGATGTTGTTTTTCTTCCGCGAACGGGCGTCGGTGGTCACGTGGATCGCTATCTTGCTGGCGGTCTACGGCGTGGCCAAGCTGTCGGTCAGCGGCGAAGTGGCCTTTAGTGCCAAGGGTGTCTTTTTGGTGCTGTGCTCTTCTTTGGGGTATGCCAGTTATATTACGACGGTCAACAAGTCGCGTCTGCGCACGATGAACAGCCGTAAGCTGGCGTTTTACGTCTTTGTGTTTACGGCCCTGCTTTTTATTGGAAAGATGGTCTATACCGGAGGATGGCAACCGGTGCCCGATGTTCGTGCCGGTGTCAATTTAGTGCTGCTTGCTGTGTTGCCCACGGTGATTTCCAACATTACCCTTCTGTTGGCCGTTCATCATATTGGCGGAACGATGACGTCCGTGCTGGGCGCTCTTGAACCGGTTACGGCAGTCTGTATCGGTGCGTTTGTATTCGGCGAGGCGTTTACGTGGCAGCAGGGGCTGGGCATTGCGCTGATTTTGGTGGCCGTGACGCTGATTATTCTGGGAAAACCTGTCCAGAATACGCTGACGACGGTGGTGCGGATGATCCGGCCGCGTCATTCGTGAATTTTTGCGTGAGCAATCAAAAAAAGGTCCTCTCCGGCAGCCCCGCCACGATCAGACAGGCGGGATAGGCCGGAGAGGACCTTTTTGTCGCTAAGAAGACGGGTCAGGTCAGGCAGACGGTACGGATTTCGCTGCATGAATGGTCCCTGCGGGTTACCTGGATTTGTGTGCGGATACGTTCGCGCAGACCTTCAACGTGGCTGATGATTCCCACACGTTTGCCGTTGAGCTGGTGCAGTCTTTCCAGGGTGTCCATGACAATGTTCAGATAATCGCTGCTCAGGGTACCGAAACCTTCGTCGATGAAGAGCGTATCGACCGATTGAGTGTCGTGGGTCAGTGCGGAGAGTCCGAGTGCCAGCGACAGGGACACCAGAAAGCTTTCACCGCCCGACAGGGTGCTGGTGGGACGCTGCACACCTCCCTGGTAGAAGTCGCGGATCAGGATTGTGAGGCTTACCGACGGGCAGATCAGTTCGTAGCGGTCGGTGAATTGGCGCAGATAATGGTTGGCGCTGGATAAGAGTTCGCGCAGCACGTAGCTCTGGGCTATGTTTCGGAACTTGGTACCCTCCTTGTCGCCAAAACAGTCGTTCAGGGTGTTCCATTTCTGGTATTCAGCCTGCAGGCGTTTGTATTCCATTTGTTCCTGGAGGGTTTGTTCCTGCCGTTTCCGGTCTTCGTCGAGTATGGTTTTCAGGCGTCCTGTTTCTTGTTCGGCATCAGAAAGGCGGCGCTCGATGTCCGGCAGCAGTTCGCCTGGAGTTACGCCGTCGTGCAGTTGGGTCTGTGGCCGCTGTTCGTTGTGCTGTTGTTCTCCTTCACTGGCGATGCGCAGGGCGGTTTGCAAGGCTATTTCTTCGTTACGCTCTGCCTGCAGTCGGTTTTGCAGGTCTTTGACATCGTTTTCGGTCATGCGGGCTATTGTTTGCAGGCGTTCCGGAGTGATGTCGGGATGCGTGGCGAAAAACTCTTGCAGGGCCTTCCGGGAGGTTTCCTCCGTTTTCTGGATTTCATCTCGTGTCCGCACCAGATTATAGGTCTGCGAACGCAGGGCGTTCCAGCGCGAAAGCAATTGTTCGGTCCGGGGGGCGGCTGGATGGTCCGGCTCCGGATTCCAATCCGGAAAGTCGGCAGCTATGGCTTTTCGGCAAAGCTCCGCTTCGTGCAGTTCGTTGCGCGACAGAGTGAGCTGCTGCTCCAGACGTACCTGTTGTTCGCGGGCTTGCCGGTATGTCCGGCCGTTTTCTTCCAATCGTTCCAGTAGCTGTTCCGGCCGGTCTTTCCAGACGGTCTGCCAGTCGTCCCAAAGCATCTGAGGAGCAATTCGCTCTTCGTGTTCGCTGATCATTTTTTGTTCGTCGTCTGCCTGGCGCGTTTGTTCTTCGGCCTGCTGTTTTCGGGCCGTACGGATGTTTTCCTGTCGGTTCAAATCCTGAATCAGGCTGTTGTATTGGGCCTGTAACCGGTCTTTTTCCTGTTGCAACTGGCCGATGAGCTGGTTCAGGCCGGTTATCTCCTGTTCCTCTTGCTGCAGACTGTTCAGTCGGCTGGTTACGTCGTCAGTCCGGTCCTTGAGCTGTTGGGGCGTATCGCTTGTAAATGCGTGAATCCCGCAGGCCGTGCAGCTTTGCAGGGCTATGTCGTACGCCTCGTTGAAGGCTGCGGCAGCTGTTTTCAGCTGGTTGTCCGCCAGAAGGGCTTGTTCTTCGTATGCCTTTCGCTGGGCTGTGATGCTTTGGGTTGTGGCGTCCTGTTCTTCACTTTGTTTTTTGAGCAGTTCGAATCGTTCCTGCAGTGGTGCCAGAACCGAACGGAAATGTTCGTCGGTGGGAATTTCGGTGATGGTTTGTCCGCAAACAGGGCATTGGTCGCCCGGATGTAACCGGACTCGGGCTTCCCGGGCCCAGTCTTCGATGGCGCTCTGCTGTTTCTGATAGAGTTGTTCGAAGTCTTGCGCTGCTTTCCGTTTCAAGGTTTGTTCGTCGAGGGCTGTTTGCTCGGTTGCCCGGATTTCCTGAAGCTTTTTGTGCCATTGGTCACAGGCATCCCGGGCCTGTTGCCTGTTCTTGTTGCGTTCGCTCAGCAGGGTTACGTCCGACTGGGCCTTGGCGAGCCGGTCGCGTTCTTCTTCGAGCGCTTTCCTCTGTTTCTGGACCTCAGCGGGCTTTTTCTGGTTGAGTAGTTTTTGTTGCCGTTCAGTCTCGGCTTGCCGGCTTTTTAGCAATTCGGCCTGTTCGTCGGCTCGTTTGCGCAACGATGTGCATTGTTCGTCCAGTATCGGCAATTGTTGTCGTGAGTATTCGGCTTTTTTCCTGAGGTCGGCTAATCGTTTTCGCTGGTCGAAGAGATGGCGTAGGGTTGTCGATAATGTTTGTTCGTTTTCGAGCATAGGGGTTAGTGGTGCCAGTCCCGTCAATGTGTTCCGGACCAGTTGCAGCTGCTGTTCTGTTTGTTCGGTCTGATGTTGCAGGTGCGTCAGGTCGTGGCAGAGTGAGGCATAAGTTTTGCTGGTGGTTGCCAGTTCGTCGCTGATTGTCCGGTTTCGTTGGTGAAGTTGGGTCTGCTGGTTTTGCAACAGGCGCGCCTCCGCAGAGTTTTGCCATTGGCGGAGTTTGTTTTCTTCGTCCCGGAATTGTTCGGAGTTCAGCTGTTGCTGCTTGCGTGCTAATTTCTCATGGGTGATCCGGATTTGTTCCGACAGTTCTTTTGCACGTTTTTGCCATTGGTCGAACAGTTGGAGACTTTTTTGTTCCCGGCGTAGGTGTCCGGTGGTTTCGGACAGTTCCCGGAGTTGCCGGCTGATTTGTTCCTGTTCTTCTGCAGAGAGTAGCCGGATGTTTTTGAGTTTTTCCAGTTGCTGTTCGGCACACAGCTTTTTTTGTTTGTTGATCAGGAAGATTTGGGAACCTATTTTGGAATAGATTCCCGTACCGGTCAGTTTTTCCAGGATTTCCGATTTCTCGCTTTCCTGACTTTTGAGGAATCTGGTGAAGTCTCCTTGCGCCAGAAGGGTTGTTCTGCAGAATTGTTCAAAGGTCAGCCCGATAGCCTGGTTGACCGCTTCCTTGATATCGGTTTTGCGGGTATAGGTATGGCCGTTGTTCCGGTTGGTCAGGCTCCATTTGGTCTCTTGCAGGTTTCCGGTAGTTTTTTTGTGGCTCCGGTATACGTTCCAGATCGCGGTGTACTTTTGGTCGTCAGAACCGCTGAAATCGAGCTGGACGATGGCTTCACCGGTGTTTCGGCGCAGGAGCTGACGAGGGTCATTGGTCCGTACCGTGTTTGCCGGTCCGGCTTCTTCAGGCGTGTCGTCGTAGCGTTCCTGCCTGGTCTGTTCCATACGAGGCGTGTTGTCGAACAGAGCTAAGCAGATGGCATCGAGCAGAGTTGTCTTGCCGGAGCCTGTTTCGCCGCAGATCAGAAACAGGGAGTCTTCCGAGAGCGGTCCGTGTTCGAAGTCGATGCTTGCTTCTTCGATCGAAGCCAGATTTTTGATATAGAGCTTTTCTAATTTCATCGTTGTCTTTCTGGGCTAAGTGTTTTCTTCCTGAACCTGTTGCCAGGCTTCCCGAATCATGGTTGTAAATTCATCGGGCAGGTCTTCGTGCTGGGTATCCTGATAATACATGCGGGCAATGTCCACGGGCGATTTGCGCCGCAGTTCCTGAACCGTGAGCAGGCGTTCCGTTGTCGGATGGGCCGCATCGTCTTTTTGAATGCGGATATAGCAGAAACGGCAGTTTTTGCTGCGGGCCACTTCAGATGCCTGTTCCTGAGCGTCGGGGTTCAAAAAGTTTTCGGCCAGAACGTTCAGGCGGATATAGCCCGGCTGAGTACAGGTGAAATGGCGCAGTTCATCCAACGCCTTGTCGATGGGTTGGGCCGATTCGGGTATGGTGTATAGCGGGCGGGGATTATTGATGGGTATGGTTCGGATCTTTGGAGGGACTCCGTGGGACGTGATTTCGACAAGGCTGACCGAATGCGTATAGCTTTCATCGAAACTGACCGGAATGGGCGTACCACAATAACGTGCTGTGCCGCAGGGCGACGACAGGTTTTGCGGACAGTGGATGTGTCCTAAGGCCAGATAATCATAGTTGTCTCCAAGAATCTCGGTATTGACGCTGTCCATGCCCCCCAAAGACAGGTCGTGGCCTGTCTGGTCACAGCCCGTTACGGTAAGGTGGGCTGTCAGGACTACTGGAAGTTGTTCCGGATTCTGGGCGGTGGCGAGTTCCTGAAGTGCTGTGAAAAAACGTGTCTGGCGCTTTTCGCGTGGGGTGTCTCCTGTCAGGTCGGGATAATTGTAGGGATATGTGTGCGGCACGGCAATGATGAAGCCTTTGGGTGGGCTTTCCGGTGCAGGTTGCACGGCAATAATGTGGCGCGACAGGTCGAAGAGGCCGTCGGATTGACGATTGATCTGACCGATGACATGGATCCCGAAATATTGCCACAGATTACGCGCAATTTCTAATTTCGAGGCGCTGTCGTGGTTGCCGGCCGTAATCACAATGGTCATCGTAGGGCAGGCCTGACGGATCAGCAGCAAATGGTCGGTGTAGAGCTTTTGTACGGCAGCGGAAGGAGTTGCTGTATGGAAAATGTCACCGCAGACCACTAAGGCATCTGGTTGTTCCTTGTGGACAATGTCTGCCAGTTGGTTAAGAAAGGCTTCATGCTCTTCCGTACGATCGTGACCGTACAGAGTCTGTCCGAGATGCCAGTCGCTGGTATGAATTATTTTCATCTTGTCTGTATATTATCAGAATAAAAAGGTGTGTCCGGAAAAAATTAATGGGAGCCGAAGCTCCCATTAACCAACACAAAAACTAAACTAGATCTTTTAATTAAGCTATAAAAACTGGAGTTTCACAACTCTTTGCTGCAAAGATAATGAATATCTGTCATTATGCAAGTTTTTATGCAATTATTTCTTTAAAAAATTATAATTTAGTCGTTTTGTTTAATAAATAGTAATCGAGTATGGTCATGGCTGCCATGGATTCTACAATGGGAACGGCGCGTGGCAGGACACAGGCATCGTGTCGGCCGCGGGCTTTGAGTATGGTTTCCTTACCTTCGGCGGTCACGGTAGGCTGTTCCATCAGAATGGTGGCAACGGGTTTGAATGCCACGCGGAAATAGATATCCTGACCGTTGCTTATGCCACCCTGGATGCCGCCGCTATTGTTGGTCCGGGTGCTGATGCGTCCGTTATCATTGAAGAAAATATCATTTTGTTGGCTTCCGGTTCCGCTGACTCCGGAAAATCCCCGGCCATATTCAAATCCTTTGACGGCGTTGATGGTCAGCATGGCATAGCCTAAGGCGGCGTGTAGTTTTCCAAACACGGGTTCGCCCAATCCGGCGGGACAACCTTGAATGACCCCTGTAATGACTCCCCCGACAGTGTCGCCTTTCGCTTTGACTTCGGCAATGCGTGCGGCCATCAGTTCGGCTTTTTCCGGATCCGGACAGCGTACGGGGTTGCTTTCAATCAGTTCGGGACGATATTTCCGATAGTCGTTCTCTAAACAGATGTCGCCAACCTGCGACGTGTAAGCATAAATTCGGATGCCGAGCTGGCGTAAGGCAATTTTGGCCAAGGCGCCTGCCACGCAGCGGGCTATTGTTTCCCGTGCCGACGAACGTCCGCCTCCGGTATGATCGCGCAGACCGTATTTGCTCGTATAAGTAAAGTCGGCATGGGACGGCCGGAACAGTTCGCGCATGTTGTCGTAGTCATTGGAATGCTGGTTGGTGTTTCGGATGATGAATCCTATGGGACAGCCTGTGGAGCGGCCTTCAAAGATTCCGGAAAGAAATTCTACCTGATCGGCTTCTTTTCGGGGCGTGGTGAGCCGGCTTTGTCCGGGGCGCCGACGGTTCAATTCGCTCTGCACAAATTCCAGGTCAATGGTTATGCCTGCCGGAAAGCCGTCAATGACGCCGCCTATTGCCGGTCCGTGACTCTCACCGAAACTGGTGAGACGAAATATATTGCCGAATGTGTTGCTCATGCTGTTTTGTGGTTTAATTTTCGGTGTTTGTTCGGATGTGCGTCATTAATTGCAACCGCAGCATCCGCCTTTCTGACTGTCGCAGCATCCGCCTTCGTCACAACCTCCGCCGCAGCCGCCGCAGCATCCGCCTTCGCCACTCAGCATGTTCAGCATCTGCTGGATTTCTTCTTTGGTTGCCTCGCGCATTTCTGTCACTTCTCCGATAAAGTGGAGTTCTTTTCCGGCCAGAGGGTGGTTCAGATCGACGGTTACGGTGCTGTTGGCGATTTCTGCAATGGTACCGTTAAAGCGGGCTCCCTCGCCGTTGGTCAAGGGGACAACCGCACCCGGGTAAATGTGTTCGTTATCGAATTTACCGTTGACGTGGAAAACTTCTTTGGGTACTTCCACCACTTGTTCCTGACTGTATGGTCCGTATGCGTCATCAATGCTCAGAACAAAGTCAAACTTGTCACCTTTATCGAGTGGGGTGATCTGTGCTTCAAAGGCATCCAGTGTCGTACCCATTCCGGAAATAAATTGGAAAGGATGTTCCACGGGTGCTTTTTCCACTAATTCTTGTTCGCCGTCGAAATCGGTATATAACTCGTATGCTACCGTAATGTACTTGTTGGAAGTCGTATTCATATTCTTGTCTTATTTATAAGTTTTAACGGCAAAGGTAAGGTAAAACGGGCTGATTTCAAAATTCAACTGTGAATTTTTGAATTGGTCCGGGTTTTTGAAGGATTCGTTTGTCGGAATGTCCGGCTGAATTTACCGAATGACACCAAAAATGCGGAAACAGAAACAGAATGTATCGGGATGATGCTGATGGCTTGATTTAAAGTCAGCATGTCAAAAGAACTTTAATTGAAAATGGAAGCGTATAATAACTTATGATTTGTAAGTGTTCCTATTGTTTTTCTTTTAAATTATTTCGAAAAGGCATTTTCTTATAAAAAGTTTTGCCTAATCAAAAAAAAGCCTATAAATTTGTGTGCTCAATAGAATGGATAAAAAACTAAAACATAATACGATGAAACATCAGCTTAGAAGTGCCTTCAGTACGGAAGGCCGTAGAATGGCCGGAGCCCGCGCCTTGTGGGTAGCCAACGGAATGAAAAGGGAGCAGTTTGGGAAACCGATCATAGCCATAGTCAATTCCTTCACACAGTTTGTGCCGGGGCATACTCATTTGCATGAAATCGGTCAGTTGGTCAAGGCGGAAATCGAGCAGTTAGGTTGTTATGCGGCCGAGTTCAATACGATAGCCATCGACGATGGCATCGCTATGGGGCACGATGGTATGTTGTATTCACTTCCTTCGCGCGATATTATTGCCGACAGCGTGGAATATATGATCAATGCGCACAAGGCAGATGCCATGATCTGTATTTCGAACTGCGACAAGATTACTCCGGGAATGTTGATGGCCAGTATGCGTCTGAACATTCCCACGGTGTTTGTATCCGGCGGTCCGATGGAGGCCGGTAAATGGAAAGGACAGAACATCGATTTGATTACTGCCATGGTCAAAGGGGCAGACGATACGGTGAGTCAGGAAGAGCTTAACGAGATCGAAGAGCACGCTTGTCCGGGATGTGGCAGCTGTTCGGGCATGTTTACGGCCAATTCCATGAATTCATTGACGGAGGCACTGGGCTTGTCACTTCCCGGAAACGGAACGATTCTGGCTACCCATGTGAACCGCATTCAGCTGTTTAAGGACGCTGCGCGTCTGATTGTCCGGAATGCGTTCAAGTATTATGAAGAGGGCGATGAACGCGTGTTGCCGAGAAGTATTGCCACCCGGCAGGCTTTTCTCAATGCCATGACGCTGGACATCGCTATGGGTGGATCGACCAATACGGTGCTTCACTTGCTGGCTATCGCCAACGAGGCCGGCGTAGATTTCAAAATGTCGGATATTGATGCCCTGAGTCGTCGGGTTCCCTGTTTGTGCAAATTAGCGCCGAACACGGCGAAATATTCCATTCAGGAATGCAATCGTGCCGGAGGTATCTTGAATATTTTAGGTGAACTGGCGCGGGCAAACTTGCTGGATACGGATTGCTTCCGGGTGAATGGAGCCACGCTCGGTGAGGATATTCGCAAGTATTCCCTGACGGACGGACAAATCGATGAGGAGGCCCGGCGGATTTACAGTAGTGCTCCGGGCGGCGTGTTCAGCAACAGGATGGGGTCGCAGAATCACACCTACGAAACGCTGGATACGGATCGGGCAGAGGGGTGTATCCGGGATATAGCGCATGCTTACAGCAAGGATGGCGGCCTGGCGATTTTGTTCGGCAATATTGCCCAGGACGGTTGCGTGGTCAAGACGGCCGGCGTGGACGAGAGTATTTGGCATTTTTGCGGTCCGGCCAAGGTCTTTGACTCGCAGGAAGATGCCTGTGAGGGGATTCTCAACGGTAAGGTTGTGAGCGGTGATGTCGTCGTGATCACGCACGAAGGTCCGAAGGGAGGTCCCGGCATGCAAGAGATGCTTTATCCTACCTCTTATATAAAGAGCCGCCATTTGGGCAAGGAATGTGCTCTGATTACCGACGGTCGTTTTTCCGGAGGTACTTCGGGCTTGAGTATCGGACATATCTCACCCGAGGCAGCTGCAGGTGGAAACATCGGTAAAATCGTGGATGGCGACTTGATCGAGATCGACATTCCAAACCGCTCCATTCAGGTGAAACTTTCCGACGAGGAGCTGGCCGCTCGTCCGCAACGGCCCATGACCCGCAAGCGCGTGGTGCCGAAATCGCTTCGGGCATATGCCTCGATGGTCAGCTCGGCCGACAAAGGAGGCGTTCGAATTATCAAGGATTAAAATCAAGCAGAACATATTATCATGGATAAACAGAAAATAACAGGGGCAGAGGCATTGATGCGCTCTTTGGAGAATGAAGGCGTAACGACGCTGTTCGGTTATCCCGGAGGTGCGATCATGCCGGTGTTCGATGCTTTATACGATCACAAGCATACATTAAATCATGTACTGGTACGCCACGAGCAGGGCGCTGCGCATGCCGCACAAGGTTATGCGCGCGTTTCCGGAAAGGTAGGCGTCTGTCTCGTGACCAGCGGACCGGGTGCGACCAATACGATAACCGGCATTGCTGATGCCATGATGGACAGTACGCCGATCGTGGTGATCTGCGGTCAGGTTGGGGCCAACATGTTGGGGTCGGACGCTTTTCAGGAATGTGATTTGGTCGGTGTGACTCAGCCTATTTCGAAATGGGCATACCAGATCCGTCGTCCGGAAGATATTGCCTGGGCGGTGAGCCGGGCCTTTTACATTGCCCGTACGGGACGGCCGGGACCGGTCGTACTCGATTTTGCCAAGAATGCTCAGGTCGGACTGGTGGACTACGAACCCGAAAATGTGGATTTTGTCCGGAGCTACGTGCCGGTTCCCAAAACCGATCCCGAATCGGTAGAACAGGCTGCCCGGATGATCAATGAGGCCAAACGTCCTTTGGTGCTTGTGGGGCAGGGCGTCGAGTTGGGCGAAGCTCAGGAAGAATTGCTCCGTTTCCTCGAACTGGCTGACATGCCGGCCGGCTGTACGCTACTGGGACTGTCGGCTTTGCCGTCCGATCATCGGTTGAATATGGGCATGCTCGGGATGCACGGCAGTCTGGCCAGCAACCGCAAGACTCAGGAGTGTGACTTGCTGATCGCTGTGGGCATGCGCTTTGACGACCGTATCACCGGCAAGTTGAGTACATACGCCAGACAAGCCCGTAAAATACATTTTGAGATTGATCCGAGCGAGGTGAATAAGAATGTGCCGGTAGATCTGGCCGTACTCGGTAATTGTAAGGATACCCTGGCTGCTGTGACGGCTTTGATGAAAGAGCAGAAGCACACGGAATGGATCGACAGTTTTCAGGTGCATTATGAAGAGGAACGACGTCTGGTGATCGAACCCGAGATTCATCCGCAGGATGGGCCGATCAAGATGGGAGAAGTGGTGCGCAAGGTGACGGAAATGACCGGCAACCAGGCAATTCTGGTCACCGATGTCGGACAGAACCAGATGCTTTCGGCACGTTATTTCAAATTTACGAAGAAACGGAGTATGGTGACTTCCGGAGGCATGGGTACTATGGGTTTCGGTATTCCCGCAGCCATCGGTGCCACTTTTGGGGCTCCCGACCGGATGGTATGTCTGTTTATGGGCGACGGAGGTATTCAGATGACCATTCAGGAGTTTGGTACGATTATGGAACAAGGGGCTCCTGTAAAGATGATACTGCTCAATAACAATTATTTAGGAAACGTACGGCAATGGCAGGAGATGTTCTTCAATCGCCGGTATTCCTTTACGCCCATGATGAACCCGGACTACAATATGATTGCGTCGGCCTACAAGATACCGAACGAGACGGTTGTGAATCGTGAGGAACTCGAAGCGGCTATCGACCGGATGATTCATACGGAGGGACCGTATCTTTTGCAGGTGGCTGTGATTGAGGAAGGAGAGGTCATGCCGATGTGCAGTCCCGGAAATGATGTGGACGATATGTTGTTGCAGATTAAAAAAGATAATTAAGGTATGGAGCAAGATAAGAAATTTTATACGTTACTCGTTTTTTCGGAGAATTTTGCCGGTGTGCTGAATCAGGTGACCGCTGTCTTTACCCGTCGGCAGGTGAATATCGAAAGTCTGAACGTATCGGCTTCGAGCATCAAGGGCGTACATAAATATACGATTACCTGTTGGAGTACGGAAGAGCAGATCTCGACCATTACCAAGCAGATTGAGAAGAAGATAGATGTGCTTCAGGCAAATTATTTCACGGATGATGAAATCTTTATTCAGGAAGTAGGGCTCTATAAGCTGACAACGGAGATTGCCATCAACAATCCGATGATCTCCAAGGAAATCCGTAAGCACGGCGGTCAGATTGTGGAAATGAATCCCACCTATACGATTGTGACTAAACGTGGCATGACCGAAGACATCATGTCGCTTTATCATGCGCTCAACGACTATGGATGCGTGCTGCAGTACGTGCGCTCAGGAAGAATCGCCGTAACCAAGAGCCGTATCGAATATCTCGACCGTTACCTTGCCGAACGCAAGGAAGCCTACGACCAGCTGAAGCAACAGCAGGCACAGGCCGGAAAATAAGCGGCCGTGGAAATCAGGACAAATGTGGTCAAAGGGAGGAAGAACAGCAATGAGTAACAGTAAAGTCAGTGCCTACAGCTATGTGGCTGAGCCTTTTCATGTCGATTTCACCGGACGCCTGTTTTTAGGAGTTCTGGGAAACCATTTGTTGAACAGTGCCGGTTTTCATGCTACTGAGCGTGGATTCGGCATGGCTACTCTGAATGAAAGTAATTATACGTGGGTGCTTTCCCGTCTGGCTATCGAAATGGAGGATATGCCCCGGGAGTATGAACCGTTTGTGGTAGAAACATGGATTGAGAATGTTTACCGCCTTTTCACCGACCGTAATTTTGCCATTACGGGACCTGAGGGTAAGGTCTACGGCTACGCCCGGTCTATTTGGGCCATGATCAATATGGACACGCGCAAGCCGGCTGATTTGCTGACTTTGCACGGAGGAACTATCGTAGATTACATCGAGCAGGACAAACCGTGTCCGATCAGTAAGCCCGGAAGAATTAAGGTGAGCCGGCAGGATTCGTGTCGCACGTTGGAGGTCCGGTATAGCGACATAGACATCAACGGACATGTCAACAGCATCAAGTATATCGAGCATATTCTGGATCTTTTCCCTAAGGAATGGTATGCCCGCAAGTCGGTGCGGCGTTTCGAGGTGGCTTATGTGGCCGAAAGCTACAGCGGCGATTGCCTGAGTTTCTATCAGGAGCAGTCCGGTGAAGAGGAATATGACATTGAAGTGCGGAAAAACGCGGGAAACGCACATCCCGAAGGCGAGGTGGTTTGTCGGGCCAAGATTATTTTTCGTAATAAATAATATCTTTTTTTAGGTCGTTTAAAATAATTTTGTAACTTTGCCTTCAAATAAAACATGAAATTAATATTTATCGAATAACACATGGCTTTCGTATGAGTTGCGATGAAGACCCGACGAAGGCCGAAAAAAAGATTTAAAAAACATGGCAGAAATGAATTTTGGCGGAGTCATTGAAAATGTAATGACCCGCGAAGAATTTCCATTGGAAAAAGCACGTGAGATTTTGAAAAACGAAACAATCGCAGTTTTGGGTTATGGCGTACAGGGACCGGGTCAGGCCTGCAACCTGCGGGACAATGGCTTTCAGGTTATTGTAGGCCAGCGTCCGGGTAAGACATACGATAAGGCAGTTGCCGACGGTTGGGTACCGGGCGAAACACTGTTCTCATTGGAAGAAGCTGCACAGAAGGGTACCATCGTATGTATGTTGCTTTCTGATGCCGCTCAGATAGCCGTATGGCCGAAAATCAAGCAATATCTGACTCCGGGAAAGGCGCTTTATTTTTCTCATGGTTTCGGCATCACCTATAAGGAAAGAACCCATATTATTCCTCCTGCCGACATTGACGTGATCATGGTGGCACCTAAGGGTTCAGGAACTTCTTTGCGTACCATGTTCCTCGAAGGACGTGGTCTGAATAGTTCGTATGCTGTTTATCAGGATGCTACGGGAAATGCTTTGAACCGTACGCTGGCTTTTGGTATCGGAATCGGTTCTGGTTATTTGTTTGAAACCACGTTCAAGCGTGAGGTTTATTCTGACCTGACCGGCGAGCGCGGTTCCCTGATGGGAGCTATTCAGGGCTTGCTGCTGGCTCAGTATGAAGTGTTGCGTGAAAACGGGCATACACCTTCAGAAGCATTTAATGAGACTGTCGAGGAGCTGACTCAGTCATTGATGCCGTTGTTTGCCCAGAAAGGTATGGACTGGATGTATGCCAACTGTTCGACAACTGCTCAGCGCGGTGCGTTGGATTGGATGGGCCCGTTCCACGATGCCATCAAACCGGTGATGCAGAAGCTTTACGAATCCGTGAAGTCGGGTAACGAAGCACAGATTTCCATCGATTCCAATTCGCAGCCGGACTATCGTGAGAAACTGGAGAAAGAACTCAAGGCTTTGCACGACAGCGAAATGTGGCGTACGGCAGAAACCGTTCGTAAATTGCGTCCGGAGAACAACTGATTCTTCTTTCCGGGAATCGTCCGGACTGATGCGAATTCCATAATAAGGTCCTGGCGGGCCTGTTGCAGACAATCTCATTCCTATATCAGGAATGAGATTGTTTATTTTTGGGGCCGGACCTTCCGATTCTGTCCGTGCTTTCTGACAACTATAATAAATATTAATATATTGACGTAAAGCTTTGGCTATTCGATTTTAAGCAGTAATTTTGTTACGCTTTTTAACTCGATGCAGGAGGCAACCGACCATAATTCTTTGCAGAACGGTATCCTGCAAATAGAAACATTTAATTGAATACGAGCCATGATTATTGCAGTAGATTTTGACGGTACGATCGTAGAACATAAATATCCTAAGATCGGCAACGAAATACCTTTTGCCATTGAGACCCTGAAGAAACTGAAGAACGAGCATCATCATAAGCTGATTCTATGGAGTGTCCGCGAAGGGAAACTGCTGGACGAGGCAATAGCGTTTTGCCGGGAGCGCGGTCTGGAATTCTATGCGGTGAATAGAAACTATCCGGAAGAACAGCTCGGGCATGACTTTTTTTCCAGAAAGTTGAAGGCCGATCTCTTTATCGACGACAGAAATCTGGGAGGCTTGCCCGACTGGGGGACAATTTATGAGATGATCACCAAAAAACTGTCTTACGAGGATATGTTGTCTGGGTCATTATATGATGAAGAAGAGCAACCCAAACCGGGTTTCTGGGGCCGTTTGTTTGGCAAGAAATAATGTGCGTTTTTGCGAGGAATACTCTGGAAGAAGATATGTGAAAAACGACTGAATGCCGCATGGTCGGGTGCGCTATTCAGTCGTTTTTATTTTTGCTTTTTTTTCTGAAAGATATTCTTGGGACAAGCCATCCGGAGCTTAGAATCGGGAAGCCGCATTACGTTTCATTCAGATGCCCGTCTCGTTTCGTTCTGGTGCTCATCTCGTCATGTTCTGATGCTCATCTCGTTTCGTTCAGATGCTCATCTGGTTTGAACGGCAATATTTTTGTTTTCGATTGGCCGTCAGAAGCTCTTCAAGGTGATTTTAGAACGGTCGGATTCCAGAATCAGGTGTTTTCCGTCGGCGCGGATGATGTGAAAATAAGTGTCCAGGCCGAACAGTCCGTAGGGATACAGCTCCTTCTCGTCCGTAATTTCTCCGTAAGCGCCCGTTGTGCTGTAATCCCGTGCGTGAAAGTCATAGAACCTCACTTGTCGGGCCTCTTTGTCATAACCGAAAAGACCGATGACGTTTCTGGCCGGATCACCGTTCAGACTGGTCAGTTCGACCATGTCCAGCTGGATGCGGTAATAAAGCCTGTGGGGATTGATGGTATCCTTGTTTTGCTTGTCCACAATTTCCTGCAATTGCCATTGTCCGTCTAAGTTTCCGTTTTGCGGCCATTTCTTGTCGCAACCGTAAATCAGCAGTAGCATCAACAAGATCATTATCGGCATTCCGGCGCGATGCCGGTTGAATCTGCCTGTCTGTTTTATTTTTTCCATAGCCAGCCTTCTTTTTTAATGGTGATCATTCCGGCCGTGTTGTTTCCCAAAAGAGAACCCCGGTCAATTCCTAACGAGGCGCTGAAGTTCCATCCCGGAAGCCGTTCGGGTTGGAAACTGACTTCGTAGAGCGATGAGAACTGACGCCGGATTTTGTCGTAGGGATTATTGTACGTGCCCCAGTGGCGTGTTTCGCTCAGTAAGATCCGGTAGCTCCATTCCTTGTCCGGATGACCGCTGATTCCGATATGATTGCCGCGCATGCGGTTGCTTCTGAACATCATACTGCCGTTTTCGTTGTAGATTGGGCCGGGGAGGAGCGGATTGCCCATACCCATGCCCCAGTGCTGCCAGCTTTGGTAGAAATAGTTATTGTAATAATCATCGCAGGCACTGATCTGATGGTCGGGGAAGCTTTGAACGAAACCGTCGAACAGAATCGGGCCTGTCTGGTCTTTTGTGGCCAACCCCTCCCAGAGAAACTTGCTCACCCAGGGGTTTTCCGGGCAGGTCACTTCGATGCCGATGTGTCCGTCTTTCCAACGTCCGTATTGCATGAACATCTGCGATTCGTCTTCAAACATGTGCTCATAATAGATCCGGAATTTCCAGTCTTTCCAGTAATAGCTGAAAGCGCCGTTCCAGCTGCCCAAGTAATTGCCGGTTACGTTGACCTGATCGCCGTCGGGAGTGTTGCTGCCCCCGCGTGTCGGAATGATCATTTTCAGGAAATCCTTGAATCCGGAAGGCATGTCGAACAGTTCCCATTGTCCGGTTTCGGTGTTCCACTGATACTGGTTGCCGGCGAACTGTGCCGATACGAGCAGCCCGATTTCTATGTCCCACGGTCTTTTCTCGGTATTGCCGATCTTGAACATGGCGGCTTTGGAATGATATAAAGTGTTTTTAACGTAGGTGTACTTCTGAGGCCGCGCCTGTTCTTCCTGCCAGTTGCCGTCGGTGAAGACTCCATAAGCAAAGTGGCCTTTGAACCAAAGCCAGTTTTTCGTTCCGGGAACGGCCACATAATTTTCTATTTCTGCCCGGACCTGAGGTACTGGCCGTGCATTGCCTTCTTCGATCATGGAACCGCTGCTCAGGTAGAGGTCTTTGATCAGGGGCTGGCGTTCCTTGCTTCCGATGCTGAGCTGGAGGCATCGCCAGGCGATGTCGGCATAGGCCTGTTGCAGGATGAATTTCTGAGTCAGTCCGTATCCGCTTGCTATTTCCAGTCCGGCCCGGAGTTTCCAGTGGCGTTTCATGAGCTTGTCGTAGCGCACTCCGGCCGAAAGCCAGGCGCTGTTGGGTTGGGTGCTCGACAGTCCGTAACGGTTGGCCGAGAACCATAGCGGGGCATATTTTCCGCCTCCTGCCGTTGCAGCGGCTTCTATCTGGTAGGACAGGGAATCGGAAGACTGCTGCGCGTAAGCCTGGAGGCAGCCGAATGTCAGGATGAGAAGGACGGTTTTTCTGAGCATATATTTTCGGTTAGCTGTCCGATTATGATTCCGGACAAGTTTGTGCATAATAATCAGTCTCTGCATCAAAAAGCCATTCGGCGTCCTGAAGCGCAGCGTGGTGCTTGTCCTTTTCCGACAGAATCACTTCATCTGCCGGGATGCGCCAGTCTATGTTCAGGGCCGGATCATTCCAGGCAATGGCACCTTCGGATTGAGGTGCATAGAAGTTATCACATTTGTACTGGAACAGGACTTCCGGAGTGAGTACGCTGAATCCGTGGGCAAATCCGCGGGGGATAAATAGTTGCCGGTGGTTTTCGCCACTCAGTTCTACGGCTACATGCTGGCCGAACGTGGGTGATCCTTTACGGATATCGACGGCCACATCGAGCACTGCACCCTGAATGACGCGTACTAATTTGCTTTGGGCAAAGGGCGGTTTCTGGAAATGCAGCCCCCTGACGACGCCATACGAGGAACGGCTTTCGTTGTCCTGTACGAAGCGGGTGTTGCAACCCACTTGTTTCAGAAAATTTTTTTCGGAGAACGACTCAAAGAAATAGCCGCGGTCGTCGTAGAATATGCGTGGTTCGAGCAGGACCACACCCTCTATGTTTGTTTTGATTACTTCCATAAGTTGCGGTGATGTTAGGTTCAGTCTCTTCTGAAAATATCTCTTGTATAGACTTTTTCGGCGACGTCGTCCAGACTGCTGTCGTAGCGATTGGCGATAATGGCATGGGACATACGCTTGAATTCGTCTAAATTGTTGACCACTTTCGATCCGAAGAAGGTACTTCCGTCCTCCAGAGTCGGCTCGTAGACGATGACAGTGGCCCCTTTGGCCTTGATGCGTTTCATGACGCCCTGAATGGAACTTTGACGGAAGTTGTCGCTGTTCGATTTCATGGTGAGCCGGTAGACGCCGATCGTGACCGGATGCTCCTCTCGGATGTTCCATTCAGAGTTGGCACCGTAGTAGCCGGCCAGTTTCAGAACCCGGTCGGCTATGAAGTCCTTTCGGGTACGGTTGGATTCGACGATGGCTTCGATCAGATTCTCAGGAACGTCGGCATAGTTGGCGAGCAGCTGTTTCGTGTCTTTCGGCAGACAGTAGCCTCCGTATCCGAACGAGGGGTTGTTGTAATGGCTTCCGATACGCGGGTCAAGACAGACGCCGTCGATGATGGCCTTGGTGTCGAGCCCCTTGACTTCGGCATACGTATCTAATTCATTGAAATAAGAAACCCGGAGGGCTAAGTAAGTGTTGGCAAAAAGTTTTACGGCCTCAGCCTCTTTCAGGCCCATGAAGAGCGTGTCGATGTTTTCTTTTACAGCTCCTTCCTGAAGCAGGCCGGCAAAGGTCCGCGCCGCTTCTTCCAGATTCGGCCCGGCAATGTCCAGGATGGCCTGGTTTTCTGCGTCCTGTCCTTCGATTAGTTTCGGATAGCCCACAATGATCCGCGACGGATAGAGATTGTCATAGAGCGCTTTGCTTTCGCGCAGGAATTCCGGTGAGAACAACAACTGGAATTTTTTTCCTTTCAGGCCTGGGGTGTTCCGGAACTTGTCGGCATATTTCACGTAAAGACTTCTGCTGTAGCCTACGGGGATGGTGCTTTTGATCACCATTACGGCATCCGGATTGACCTCGAGCACCAGATCGATGACTTCTTCTACGTGACTGGTGTCGAAATAATTCTTCACGGGGTCATAGTTGGTCGGAGCTGCTATGACCACGAAGTCGGCCTCCCGATAGGCTGCTGCACCGTCGAGCGTGGCGGTCAGGCGGAGTTCTTTTTCTGACAGATACTTCTCGATGTACTCATCCTGTATCGGCGAGATACGGCGGTTGATCTTTTCGACTTTCTCCGGGATAACATCTACGGCATATACTTGATGGTGCTGAGCCAGCAGGGTGGCGATGGACAGTCCCACATAGCCGGTTCCGGCTACGGCTATTTTCAAATCTTTCATTTCTTTCATGTTCAAATCTATTTTGATGGATGGTAATAAGCGGCATACCATGTAGCAAAGGCACGCAGGCCGGTGCGCAGAGGTGTAGACGGCTTGAAACCGAAATCTTCTTCCAAGGGACGGGTGTCGGCATACGTGACCGGAACGTCGCCCGGTTGCATGGGCACTAATTCCTTGTGGCTTTCGAAATCGTAGTCGGAGGGCAGGATGCCGGCCCGCACCAGTTCTTCCTGGAGAATCGTTACAAAATCGAGCAGATTTTCCGGTTTGTTGTTGCCGATATTGTAGAGTTTGTAGGGTGGTACCGGAAGTCCGTCGGCACCGGTCTGCCGTTCCGGTGCATGCTGCATTACGCGTACAACACCTTCGACGATGTCATCAATATAGGTGAAGTCGCGCTGACAGTTTCCGTAGTTGAAAATCTGTATTTTTTCTCCGGCACGCAATTTGTCCGTGAAGCCGAAATAAGCCATGTCCGGTCTTCCGGCAGGACCGTAAACCGTGAAAAAACGGAGTCCGGTGGACGGGATGTTATAAAGCTTGGCGTATGCGTGAGCCATCAGTTCATTACTCTTTTTGGTAGCGGCATAAAGGCTTACCGGGTGGTCCACCTGATCCTCTGTGCTGTACGGAACCTTTTTATTCGTGCCATATACGCTCGACGAACTGGCATAGACGAAATGTTCTACTCCGTTTCGGTGTCCGTCGTAACTATGGCGGCAGGCTTCCAGAATATTGTAGAAACCGATTATGTTGCTTTCCATATAGGCATCCGGATTCAGAATGCTGTAACGCACACCGGCCTGTGCCGCTAAGTTGACGACGATATGTGGCTGCCAGGTGTTGAACGTCTCGCTGATTAACGCCTTGTCGGCAATGTTCCCCCGGATAAAATGGAAACGGTCGTTTCCAGCCAGCTGGCTGAGCCGGTTTTCTTTCAGGGTTGTGTCGTAATAATCCGTGATGCAGTCTATGCCGACGACAGTGAGTGTTGACTCCGTGTCGAGCAGGTGACGGGCCAGATTGCTTCCGATAAATCCGGCGACTCCGGTTATGAAAACCACCTTGTTCTCAAAAGATATATTGCTTTTAAGCATAAGAATGACTTATCTTTCTGTTTCTTACGGACAAAGTTACGGATTTTATCCGGAAAAACCTCAAAAAAAGCACAGATTAGCTCGCTTGCATGTGCATATTGAGGTATGACAAAATAGCGGTATCTTTTATATCCTTATTTTCAATAGAAAAACCAACGCTGCTTGATGTCCTTAAACTTCGTATATTTGAAGTGGTGCTTACTCAAAAGGTATTTTCAGTCAAGATAGATGCAGCAGTTTAATATCAATTATTACAGCAGCCTCATCAAAGAAGCTTTAGACTCTTCCTAATTACATAATCTGCTGGCATACAATGAAAAAAGAGGGAAATCATTACTGAATTCCCTCTTTTCGTTTGTGACCCCGGAGGGATTCTAACCCTCGACCTTCAGAACCGGAATCTGACGCTCTATACAGC
>artificially_reared_2__coassemble_282_pt1 | contig 30548 bp, 13 predicted proteins | sample artificially_reared_2__metabat2_low_PE_008 | metagenome-assembled genome bin artificially_reared_2 | reverse complement strand
TAGTCAGCAAGACCTTATGTATTTTGTTTGTTCTGCTTTTTTCAACATGGGTAAGAGGCGTAATGATATTGCAAGTTTCTTGTATAAAGTTTTTCCTCTCTATCTTCCTACTGGAGAAAGTGCATTGGCTAAAAAAGATGCCGGGACAGGAAAGGGTAAAAGAGAGAAGGGAGGAAGAAAAATCAATGACAATTAACATTATTAGGTTCACTTCTTTCTATAATGTATTTTAAACACGGATTTTTATGAGCACAAAATTTTTCACAAACAATACAGGAAATACCTTGTTTGATAAATTTAAAGGTATTGCTGCTGATATGTTAAATTTCGATAGATTTTTAGCTGTGGTTGGGTTCTTTCGTTCATCTGGTTATTTCAAACTACGAAAAGAATTGTGCAGCGTATCAGAAATTAAAATATTGGTTGGCATCAACATCGATGATATTTTTCGTAAACACAATAAAGCCTTACTTATGTTGGCAGACGAAGAAAAGGCGAAAGAAATATATAATAACGACTTTAAAGAAGATATTGTTAATGCCCAATATTCTCCAGAAGTAGAAGAAGGAATTTTACAAATGTGTGAAGATCTTGTATCGGGACGCTTACAGATGCGTATTCATGCTACCAAGAACCTGCACGCAAAATTCTATCTCTGTTTGCCACAAAATCATAGCGAAAACAGCGATGGTTGGGTTATAATGGGTTCTTCAAACATATCAGATTCAGGGCTTGGTATTAAGCAACCACCACAGTATGAGCTTAATGTAGCAATGAAAGATTATGATGATGTAAAATACTGCTCTGATGAGTTTTGGACTTTATGGAATGAAGCTGTTCCTCTTACAGCAGATGATATAGATAAATATAAAAAAGAAACATATTTAGGTTATCAGCCAACGCCATATGAGCTTTATATAAAAGTACTTATTGACACTTTTGGAGATCAAGTAGAAGATGATTTCTCTATTCAGTTACCTGAGGGAGTCAAAGATTTGAAGTATCAAAAAGATGCCGTTATACAAGGCTATCAGATGTTAATGCAACATAATGGTTTATTCCTTGCCGATGTTGTTGGTTTAGGAAAAACAATGATTGCCACAATGATAGCCAAACGTTTTGTTGAAGCCAACGGAAAAAACACCAACATCCTTGTTGTATATCCACCTGCATTGGAAGATAACTGGAGAAATACATTTAAACTATTTGGCATTTATAAGAAAGCTCAATTTGTAACAAATGGCAGCTTATCAAAAGTTCTTGAAGGAAAAGATAACTACAAAGATAAAGAGGAATTTGACTTGATAATCGTAGACGAAGCACATGGATTCCGTAGTGATAGCTCAGGCAAATATGATGAGTTACAAAAGATATGTAAATCACCTTGTATGAATACCGGCTTGTTGAAGAGTTCACAAAAAAAAGTAATGTTACTCTCTGCAACACCTTTAAACAATAGACCTGATGATTTACAGAATCAGTTATTATTATTTCAGAATAGCCAAAATTGTACGATTGATGGAATACCCAACCTTAAAGGTTTCTTTGCGCCACTAATATTTGATTATAAGAAACTGATGCGTGAACGCGGACAACGTGATGTTACTTCTGAAGTGGATAAAATCTATGAGCAGATTAGGAGTAAGGTTATCGACAAGGTAACAGTTCGTCGTACTCGAAATAATATCCTTAACGATCCTGATTACAAGGATGATATCAAGTCACAGAACATAATATTTCCTCATATTCTACCGCCTAATGAGCTGGTATATAATATGAGCTCTGATACAAGCAATCGTTTCTATGAAACATTGAAACAATTGACGGATGGAAAATCAGATGATAATCCGGAAGGAAAAGGGCTGAATTATGCTCGTTACCGTGCCGTTGAATTCTTGAAGCCTGAATATCGCAGTAAATACAAGAATGCGGTACATATCGGTCAAACCTTGGCCGGAATCTATCGCGTGCATATGGTAAAGCGATTGGAGAGCAGTTTCTATGCATTCAAGAAATCACTCCGTACACTTCTTCGTATCACTACCGATATGATTAAGATGTTTGAGGAAGACAAAGTTATCATTGCTCCTGACTTGAAAGTAAAAGATCTTCAAGCAAAAAATATGGAGCTTGATGAAATTATAGAATATGCTATTACCAAAGGATATGCAACCGAAGATATCCTCTTCTCAGCCGATGCCTTTACCTCTGAATTTCTTGAAATGCTCCACCATGACCGTGAGATTTTGGAACAACTCAATTCAGATTGGGAGAAAGAGAATGACGACCCTAAATTCGAGAAATTCCAAGAGAACCTTACCCATAAATTCTTCGATAAAGAAATAAATCCATCTGGCAAATTGGTGTTGTTTTCAGAAAGTGTAGATACTCTGAACTATTTATACGATAGACTTACAAATGAAATTGGCCGCTCGGATGTCTTGATGGTTTCAGCAGCCAATCGCAACCGTTTAACACAAACCATAAAGGAGAATTTTGATGCAAACTTTGACAGCGATTCCATGAGGTACAACATTATCATTACCTCTGATGTGTTAGCAGAAGGCGTGAACTTGCATCGCTCTAATGTGATTGTAAATTACGATTCGCCTTGGAACGCTACTCGATTGATGCAACGCATCGGTCGTGTTAACCGTATTGGCTCGGTTGCCCCCAACATCTACAACTATATGTTCTACCCTTCTCAGCAGGGCGATAAAGAAATTCAGCTATATAAGAATGCACTTGTCAAGTTGCAAGGTTTCCATTCGGCATTTGGTGAAGATGCACAAATCTACTCCAAAGAGGAAATTGTAAAGGAGTTCCAGATGTTCGATAACAATGTAAAGGATAGCATTGACAAAAAAATTACCCTATTACGAGAGGTGCGTGAACTCTATAATAACGACCGAAAACTGTATCATAAAATCAAGGCACTGCCAATGAAGAGCCGTGTAATGCGTGATACAGGAAAGCATAGCGGTAAGTCTATAATATTTGTTTCTTCAAATGTTAAAACAGAGTTCTATTTAGCTACAGAAACCGGTGTAGAAGTTATTGACTTCCTTGAAGCAGTAAAATATCTCAAAGCTAAGCCAGAAGAACAGCCTGTACCATTCTCTAAAGAAGAACAACACTACAAACAGGTAAATAGTGCATTAGCTCAATATACGACAGAATATGTAGAGGCAGCCGATACATCATCCATCAACCGTACCGACCTTGACAAGACTTCGCTTGAAGCCAACAAATTCTTGCGTACCATCAAACAGATAACAACCGACAGCGAATTGAAATCGCAATGCGATGTGCTGATGGGTTATATCAATGAAGGTATCTATGCCCAGCTACCTCGCTACTTGAAAGCTTTGTCTCGTGAATACAAGAACGACCGTGCAAAGATGAAGCAAAATGAGTATAGTTTACAAAACAAAATTACGGAAATACTTGGCGAGTATCAGACTATGAACAAGGAGCAACACCACGATGCACAAGATATATCCAATCCTCAAATCATTATTTCAGAAAGTTTCAAATAAATCACTCACTATAAACCAACATTTATATGGCAACTATATATACTTCAGATAGTTTAAGAAAGATGTTCCAATCGTCTTTCAACATGGCACAATGGTATAGTTTTTTGCAATACTTTTTCAATGCAAGCGAATTGAAAGAGAAGCCCGAAAGAATTATTGAGAACACTTCAGATGAAGGCTATTATTTAGGCAATATAAATACTGCCGACAGTTACCGCATAGGTTTGTTCCACTATAATATACGTCAAGGCTCTGTTGCTAACAAACGTGTAGGACTTCGCAATCTCGTTAAATCATTCATCAATCCCACATGGGGAGAATTTGATGCTGCATTGGTTGTGTTCAACAGTGGCGACCATTGGCGATTGTCATTCATTTGTGATATCAAGGGTGAGGCAACATCACCTAAACGATATACATATGTCTTCGGCAGTAATGACTTGCTATATAGAACACCTATTGAGCGTTTTAACTTTTTAAAGAATAAAGGCATATCATTTGTGAATTTGAAAACTGCATTCTCTGTTGAAGCCCTCTCTGATGAATTCTTCGATAAGTATCGTGAGCAATATGCCGACTTTATTCAATATGTTACTGGAAAGCGTTTTGTTAAGGTTGGCAGTAAATGGGAAGAAAAGATACTTGGCGAGCCTAACACTGCATTGATGCAGGCATTTAACCATAACGAGAAAAAGATTCGTGATTATGTAAAGAAAATGCTGGGACGAATCACATTCCTTCACTTCTTACAACGCAAAGGTTGGATGTGTGGCGATCTCAACTATATGCAGAATATGTTTGAGAACTCACCGTATAAGAACGATTTTCTTGACTCAGTACTTGAACCGTTATTTTTCGGTGTACTGAACACTAAACCTGGCGAGCGTGAAGCTCTATTCACTGATTACAATTGGGATAAGTCACTGCTCAATGAGTGGAAAGATATTCCATACCTCAATGGTGGTTTGTTTGAGCGTGATGAGGATGATGAACCTGAGAGCCGTTTTCCTGCCGATTACTTCAAACGCTTGTTCCAATTCTTCAGTGAATACAACTTTACCATTGATGAGAACGACCCTAATGATGCCGAGGTTGGTGTTGACCCTGAAATGTTGGGTAAAATCTTCGAGAACTTACTTGAAGACAACAAAGATAAAGGGGCGTTCTACACTCCGAAAGAAATAGTACGCTATATGTGCCAGGAATCACTTATTGCCTATCTTGAGACCAATACAAGCGTGGCAAAGGATAAGATTCGCAAATTCGTTCTTTCTCCCGAAGACGGTGTAGCTGACATTCCTGATAATAAGAAACCAAAACTACTTACAGCACTTGAAGAGGTGAAGATTTGCGACCCTGCCATCGGTTCTGGAGCATTCCCTATGGGGTTGCTTAATGAATTGTTGCATTGTCGTGAAGTGTTGAGTGGCGAGCGTTATGACCGTGCCGCAATTAAGAAGAGCATTATCCAAAACAATATCTATGGTGTAGATATTGAAAAAGGCGCCGTTGATATAGCCCGTTTACGTTTTTGGCTTTCAATCGTAGTTGATGAAGAAACACCATCGCCATTACCTAACCTTGACTATAAGATTATGCAAGGTAACTCACTTGTCGAGAGCTTTATGGGGGTTGATTTAAGTAAACTCACCTATGAAAAGGAGCACAAGAAAGATAAGGGAGAAATATCGCTCTTTGATGATGAGAAGAATCGTTTACAGAAAACCGTATCACTTCTACTATCTTCGTACTACTCTTGTAGTGACCACGATAGAAAGGTGAAGTTACAACAAGAAATTTCCGATACTATCAACAAACAGTTGGAGGCACAAGCATACGACCCTACAATTCTTGACAAACTCAAAACTATCAACCTTGCCGAGAATAACAAATTCTTCCTTTGGCATACTTGGTTTAGTGATGTATTTTCACGTCCCTCAGACTGCAATGGTTTTGATATTGTGATTGGGAACCCGCCGTATGGAGCTAATATAGATGAGTTGGTACCTCTGTATGAAAGATTATATCCTAAAACATCACATGGGTATAAAGATATATACAAGTATTTCTATGACTTTGGATTATCAATTTGTAAAAAAGACGGTTACCTATGCTATATCACACCAAATACCTTTTTGCGACAACCTCGTTATGGTGATTTAAGAAGAGTTTTGTTAGAATTTAATATAACGCAGATACTTGATTTAGGTGAAAATATATTTATCGATGCAGTGGTTCCTGTGGCTATATGTATCTGCAAAAATGCTAGTTATAAAAATAATGAGGTATCGTTTATTGATTTAACACATATTATATCAGTTCAAAATTCTAAAGAAGTATTACATTCCATCAGATTTGAGATTCTTTCACAAAATTATTGGGCTATAACAAGGAACAACTCTTTTACAAAAGTAATTCAGCAATTGACTCAAAATATTGTAGAATTAGATTCCATACTAAAGTTTAAGGATGCAGGAATTAATTATCAACGGGTTAAAGTGGGTTTATCGCAAAAAGGCAAGTCGGATCTTAGCTCAAGACTACTATATGAAGGAGAAAAAGAGTCAAGAAACGATGTGGAGTTTTGGAAAGGTATGGATATCAACAGTTTCTTTATATCTGAACACACATCAAGATTTTGTAGAACTAACATCACATTACGAGAAGGAGAACGTGTGATTCTTAATGAAGAATATTTTAACATTTTTCCTAAATTAATATGGCGACAAACTGCACCATACCCAATATGTACTGTTGATTATAAGGGGGTTTGGTTTGGACGTAGTATTCAAGCAGGCTTAATAAAGCCTGAATATCAAAATACAATCTCATATGAATACTTATGTGGAATTCTTAATTCTAAATACATTAGAGATGTATATGAACAAAATGTGAAAGAAGGTGGACGTGTATTTCCTCAAGTAAAATTGGAGAAACTTAAACCTCTCCCAATAGTTATTCCAACTCCTGAAGAGCGTAAGACTGTTGAAGATATTGTATTGCAAATAATTACTCTTAAATCTAAACTTGTGGATACAGAAAAATTGGAGGAAAAATTGAATAAGTTCGTTGCTAAACTTTATAGTTAAAAGTCCCAATACGACAATAGCCTGCAATTCTGCAGGCTATTGTCGTATTTAGATACTGGATAGAGCGGTCACAAAAAGCCACCTGCATATTCCGGAACATACCCGTTCACTTTCCGGTAGCTTATTATAGGGCATAAAACCAGACCTTAAAAGCACAATCTTATATCCGTTCATCCCCTAAAAGGATGAAAAAATGGATAACCAGACATTAAAATCTCAATTTTTCCGGAGCATATCCGTTCACCTCCTGCTGAAAACGGTTGATACCCGTTCACCCAAAACGGTGATATCCGTTCACTTTTCATACTCTTTACCTATGGCGATGCAAATTTTGATAGTATCGGTCAAACGGTACCATCGTAGCGCCCGAATCGGTACCATCATATCGCTTGAATCGGTACCAAGAAAATCATAAACAATTCAGTTCTGTAGCTTAATACAAACTTCATATCTTAGAGGCATAAGAAATCAAACGTCCTCAAGATATGGCAAACAGAACATTGAATATGGTGAAATTAAAAAGAGCATTTCAAATGCTGTCGGTTTCCACTCCCCAACGTGAGATATGCGCCCAACTGCACATAGGCCGTGAAGTGCTGAACCGCTACAAGAAACCGGCCGATGAAGCCAAAGTTGATTACAGTACGGTAGGCAGGATGAGTGAGGAGCAGATCCACAACCTGCTTCAGTCTCCTCCCGTCTCTCAACCGTCAGATCAGAAAACTGAACTGGATGAATTGTTACCGGATTATGTCGAGGATCTTGCCAGACACCGTCATCTGACTATCCAGCTGTTACATGAGGAATACCTCAAGACACATCCCGACGGCTATGGGTATACCCAATTCAAGAAACACATCCGTGATTACCAGTATGCGCACAACCTTTCTTATCACAACACCTATATTCCAGGAGGAGAAATGCAGATAGACTTTGCCGGTGACAAGCTTTATGTCACCGACCGTAGGACACATACACATGCTTCCGTAGTGGTCTTGTGCTGCGTTCTTCCCTTTAGCGGACTGGCTTATGCCAAGGCCATGTATCATGCAAGCATGGAATTCTTCTTCAGCGGTCTGTCGGATGCCGTTACCTATTTTGGAGGGAGTCCGGAAGTCTGCAAGAGTGACAATATGGTCCAGTGGGTGAAAAAGTCGGACCGCTACGAGCCCACCTTCAATGATGCAGCCATTGAATGGTCCAGTTATTACGAGACTTCGCTGGAAGCCTGCCGTGTACGAAAGCCACGAGATAAGGGAGTTGTAGAAGGTATCGTGAACAAGTTCTATCAGTATATCTATGCGGCCATCCGGAACGAAGAGTTCCATACGCTGGATGAACTCAATAACCGTATTTTCGAACTTACAGACAAGTTCAACGATCGCCCCTCACGTACTTCCGGGAAAAGCCGCAGGGCTGTATTTGAAGAGCAGGAACAGGATTGTTTACGGCAACTTCCCGGGGTTCCCTTCCGCTTCCGCTACCGTAAGGAGGTCAAGCTCACAGGCGATTATCATGTGACTGTCGGCCGGCTGGAAGAACGTCATCTTTACAGCGTGCCTTACACCTATGTCGGTCAAAAGGTTACCGTCCTTTGGGATACGGAAACGGTTGAAATCTATCAGAACAACACAAGAATAGCCTTGCACCGCAGATCCTTGACCGGAGGACGTACCACGGAAGAAGCACACATGCCGGAGAATCACCTGGAATATCTTCACACTAAGGGGCGGAATGCCGCTTTTTACCTGGAAGAGGCTGAATCCATCGGAGTCTATACCCGGAAAGCTGTGGAGAAAGTCCTGGCATCTCCCAAATATGTAAGCCATACCTACCGTTCCTGTGAGGGCATATTGGCCCTACGCCGTAAATATGGCAAGGACAGGCTGGAGAACGCCTGCAGGCATGTGTCTGAAAGCGGAACTGTTACTGTGGGTATGCTCCGTTTTCGGCAACCTCCGAGAATTGCACGTTTTAGCACCTTTTTTCCGGTGCATACTCGTTCACTTTAGACGTATGCTTTCAGATTTTCCGGAGTATATCCGTTCAACCGTGCATGAAATTGTCCGCGTACATCTTCGTTTCCGGAGCATATCCGTTCATTCTTTCCCCGGTTTCAGTTTCCTTTGTGCTGGTAAATTTATACGAAACAGCACAGTCATGGCAGGTCTGGTACTTGTTGGACAATGGCTTCTAATTTTGCATTTCTATCTTTTAAATCCTTTTTGCGCTTCCAAGCTACTTTACCACATTTTGGGGAACAATAATAACTGTCAAGTGTCTTTGCAACGAAAACCTTGCCGCAGACTTTGCACTTCCTTTTGATCTCAAATCCGATTGTTGGCATATTATCTACTTTTAAGTATGTATTAGTATAGATAAGTAGAATTTAGTTCCACATTATCTACTTTTTTGTCTTGTCGCAAATATGTCGCAAATAAGAGATAAAAAAGCCCATAGAAAACACATAGAAACCATGAACCCTATAAACGCAAAAAGCGTGCAACTCGTTGAGCTGCACGCTTTTGCTTATTGTTTATTATTTGTTTACTTATCGGAATCATTTGACTTCCTCAAAATCAGCATCCTGAATAGTATCATCAGATGAAGAGTTGGAAGAACCGCTGTTAGCGTTGTTCTGAGCTCCGGCACCTGCGCCCTGTGCACCGGCACCTGCCTGAGCACCACCCTGATACATCTGTGCGCTGGCTGCCTGCCATGCAGCGTTCAATTCTGCAGTAGCTGCATCGATTGCTGAAACATCACCAGCCTTGTGAGCATCTTTCAGTTTCTGGAGAGCACCTTCGATGGCCGGTTTCTTGTCAGCCGGGATCTTGTCGCCAAGTTCCTTCAACTGGTTCTCAGTCTGGAAGATCATAGAGTCTGCCTGATTCAGTTTGTCTACACGTTCACGTTCCTTCTTATCTGCATCAGCGTTAGCTTCAGCCTCAGCCTTCATACGCTCGATTTCTTCTTTGCTCAAACCGGATGAAGCTTCGATACGGATAGCCTGTTCCTTACCGGTAGCCTTATCCTTAGCTGAAACTTTCAAGATACCGTTGGCATCAATATCGAAGGTTACCTCGATCTGGGGAACACCACGACGAGCCGGAGCAATACCTGTCAGGTTGAACTGACCGATTGATTTGTTCTGAGCAGCCATAGGACGTTCGCCCTGTAATACGTGGATGGTTACTTCTGTCTGGTTATCTGCAGCGGTAGAGAATATTTCGCTCTTGTTGCAAGGGATGGTCGTGTTGGCATCAATCAACTTGGTCATGACACCACCCATGGTTTCAATACCCATTGACAACGGAGTGACATCCAACAATACGATGTCGCCTACACCAGCTTCCTTATTCAGGATGGCACCCTGGATAGAAGCACCTACGGCTACAACCTCATCAGGATTTACACCCTTGGAAGGAGTCTTGCCGAAGAAGTCCTCAACCAGCTTCTGGATAGCCGGAATACGGCTTGAACCACCAACCAAGATCACTTCATCAATATCTGCATTCGTCAAACCGGCATCCTGCATAGCCTTCTGGCACGGAACCTTACAAGCTTGGATCAGATGGTCGGCCAATTGTTCGAATTTAGCACGGGTCAAAGTCTTAACCAAGTGTTTAGGCACACCGCCAACGGCTGTGATGTAAGGCAAGTTGATTTCTGTAGTCGTTGAAGAAGACAATTCGATCTTTGCCTTTTCAGCAGCTTCCTTCAGACGTTGCAATGCCATCGGATCCTGCTTCAAGTCTGTACCTTCTTCTGCCTTGAATTCGCTGGCCAACCAGTCGATGATCACCTGATCGAAGTCATCACCACCAAGGTGCGTATCACCATTTGTAGACAATACTTCGAATACACCGCCACCGAACTCAAGAATTGAGATATCGAATGTACCACCACCAAGGTCGAATACGGCGATCTTCATATCCTTGTTGGCCTTGTCGACACCGTAAGCCAAAGCTGCTGCAGTCGGTTCGTTGACGATACGCTTAACGTCCAAGCCTGCAATCTGTCCGGCTTCCTTGGTAGCCTGACGCTGTGAATCTGAGAAGTAAGCCGGAACTGTGATGACAGCTTCTGTTACTTCCTGACCTAAGTAATCTTCAGCGGTCTTCTTCATCTTCTGAAGAATCATGGCTGAAATTTCCTGAGGAGTATAGAGACGTCCGTCGATATCCACACGCGGGGTGTTGTTGTCGCCACGTACTACGGAATAAGGCACACGGGCTATTTCTTTCTGAACCTGATCGTAAGTCTCACCCATGAAACGTTTGATTGAGAATACGGTCTTTTTCGGATTTGTGATCGCCTGACGCTTAGCCGGATCACCGACCTTACGTTCACCGCCATCTACAAAAGCCACGATGGAAGGAGTGGTGCGTTTGCCTTCACTGTTAGCAATAACCACCGGCTCATTACCTTCGAATACAGCTACACAAGAGTTTGTAGTTCCTAAGTCAATACCAATAATCTTTCCCATAATTGTATCTATTTTTATTTATTATTCATTTTTTTCTCTCCGACCATAAACACGATTTATGATCTTCTGCAAACCTGACTTTCAGGTTCACGCCCTTAAATAGAACAAACGGTATGCCAAATCCCAAAGATATTCAGAAAAAATATTTTTCTCAGAAAAAAATTCTTTTTCCCATTCTTCATTTATAATAATGTATATTTGCAAAAGGATTGATCCGTTTATGTCCAAAACATCCAGCAGCAAAATACGAACCAACCTGAAAAGCCACGTGAACAAGTCTGGCGTTTTTGACCGGGCTGCAAAACCGAATTGTCTTTTTTGGCAGAAAAACAGTCGTAATCCATGTTCTGGGAAAGACAAAACTGACATCTTGACAGAAATATAATAAAAAGACGCATGAAAAGAATCATTACCTGTTTGCTCCTGCTCGCCGCTATAGCCACACTATCCTATCCTCGCAAGAAAGTTGCTCTCGTCCTGAGTGGCGGCGGAGCCAAGGGTACTGCGCACGTAGGGGCTTTGAAAGTGATCGAAAAAGCAGGAATCCCGATTGATTATATCGTCGGGACCAGCATGGGAGCCATCGTCGGCAGTCTGTATTCCATAGGATATACTCCGGAAACCTTAGACAGCATTTTCATGGCACAAGACTGGAGTCATCTTCTGAGCGACCAAATACGCCGGGAAAACATGACGCTTCAGGCCCGCGAACAAAGCGATAAGTACATCCTGTCCCTACCCTTTGCCGAAAAACCTCAGGATGCTCTGCTCGGAGGAATGATTCAGGGCAGAAACATCGGTCGCATGCTCTGGGACCTGACTGAAGGCTATCATGATTCCATTGACTTTCGGAGAATGCCTATTCCTTTTGCCTGCGTATCCCAAGATCTGGTCACCGGTAAAGAAATCGTCCATCGCAGCGGAGTATTACCGATTGCCGTACGTGCCAGCATGTCTCTTCCCGGCATCTTTGCTCCGGTCAATCTTGGAAAATATATCTTGGTGGACGGCGGATTCATCAATAATTATCCGGTAGACGTTGCTCGCAAAATGGGAGCAGATATTGTCATTGGCGTAGACGTCCAGGAAGAACTGAAAACGGCAAAAGAGATGGACAATGACATCATTGCGCAGATCACTCAACTCATCGACCTGCAAAGCAAGGATAAATGGCAAAGAAACATAAAAAACAGCGACGTCTACATCCACGTCAACATGAAAGGATACAGCTCGGCCAGTTTCAAGACGGAAGCCATCGACACATTAATCGAAAGAGGCTATCAGGCGGCTGAAGCACAATGGGATCAGCTGGTAGCTGTCAAGAAAAAAATAGGACCTGTCGGCAAATTACCTCAGGACGGACGGCAGAACATACCCGTTCCGATAAACTATTGGGGACAGGAGCAGGAAAAATACCGCCATCTGTTGATTGGCGACGCTCCGAAAAATTCGCTAAACTTAGGAGCACGCTATGACAATGAAGAAATGGCAGCCCTGATCTTCAACACCCAATTCCAACTACAGGCTTTTCCCAAAAACACATTTGGATTGACCGTACGCCTCGGGAAAAAAATGTTTGGCCGCATTGACTACGCTTTTCATTTAGGAAAAGAATGGCATCTGTCATCAGCATACGATTTGGAATTCAACGATTTCAACATCAACAATATGGGTAAACGGGTTTGTGAAATCAATTTCAGGAAGCATAAATTCGTGGTTCATTTTAAAAGGAGCTGGCGTGAGATGCTCATTAACCTCGGCGGTGGAGTAACCAATTATAATTACGGAGACTTCCTCTATAAATTTGAAAACGAACCGACGTCAACCGACGTGGAAAAAGAAACGTATCTGAAATTTGGCGGCGAGTGTTCGTTCAACAATATGGATCATCCCTTTTTCGCCACGAAGGGACAAAGTTTTCTGGCACAATACCAATACTTGATCCCACTCACCGACGACAGGCCTTTCCATGTCGCATCTTTTTACTGGCGTGGTATTTTTTCACCAACAAAACGGTTCGCAATCCAGCCCTGGCTGGCGGGCAGATATACGACATCTGACAACACACTGTCTGAAGCCAATACACTTGGAGGACAGGAGGCTGGAAAATATTTTGAACAGCAGATTCCTTTTTTCGGCATCAACCGTTTCGAAATGGCCCGCCAGATTCTGCTTCTGGCAGGAACGGAATTTCGGCAGCGCATTCTAAAGAACCATTATATCAGCATCATCGCCAATACCGGAATAACCGCACAGAACGACTGGATTCATTTATTTAAGAACAGTTTCGGGTCGGACCGGCACAACGGCTATTATTATATAGGTGGCGCTTTAAAATATGACTGGAAAACGGTTATCGGCCCCATCGGACTGACCCTGCACTACAGCAACCGAACCAAATCGCTTGGCGGATATATCCGGGCCGGTTTCAACTTCTAACCCTGCTGGCGGGCAAGCCTTTCGGCACATTCCGGACAAACTCCTTTCACGACATAATTGATGGAGTGCATGACAAATCCTTCGGGAAGCGTTATCAACGGCACATGAATACGCTTAAAGCAAAAGGTCTGCTGACAGACTTCGCAATAGAAGTGCGTGTGCATGTCGTCGACGCTACACTGCTGCTCTCCGGAACAGAGCTCGAATTTCAAAATCCCACTCCCGTCTTCTATGACATGGGTGACGTGATGGGCCAGAAAAAGATTAAGCACCCGAAATATGCTCGAACGATCCATCGTGAGCAACTGTTCCTCGAGTTCTGATAACGACAATGGCCGTACTGCAGCCAACAGTGCACGAAGCACCAAAATCCGATTGGCTGTCGGCTTAACTCCTTTACACGATAATATCTGATCACATTTTTCTGTATCCATAACCCATCTATTAATCCGTTTTCTTGCCGAAGATATACATAGTCTGTAACATAACCAACAAAATCTTCTGGAAACGAACCTGATATTTTTCAAATACCATATCTTTTCCTCTACGGCAAAAATAGACCGTTCTTTTTGCAATAGAGTTGCAAAAACCTGAAGAAAGGATAAGGAAAAACTTTTTCCTGCGTTCTTTACCGGAACAGCCTACACCTGCCCGAACTTGAAAACAAGACAAATAGTAACAAAAAAGACGTAGAAGACGACAAAAAGACAGTATTTAAGCCCGTTTTAAGAAATGGCAAATTAAATTTCAATCCAATCTAAAGGACGAAATTCATAATTATTAAAATTGATCAGGCCTGATCAGACAAAATATGGCATAAATATGCAAAGGCGAGAACTCGAGATCGCATGATGCTGAACCGCAAAACGTCATTCTACGTCCACAATCTGAATGAAAAGAGACGGAGATGTCGTGAATCAAAGATGGTCACCACCCATTTTATCGGGCCTAAAAGACACTTTCAGGAGCTGGATTGAGGTTGCAGGGAGAGCGCTTTATCGGGTGCAACAACCTGTCCATCAAATTGTTCTTATAAAAAGTGCTTCGCTATACTTCAAAAAATCCGAGCCATCCTACTTTCGGTCACAAATTCAGAAGTATAGCGAAACAAAATAATCAAATTGACAATATGACAGAGCTATTATGATATAATATCGTTCCGGCTCACTTAAACATGTAAATCGACAATAAAACGAGCCCCTTTCACATATTCCGTATCCAAAGTGAGCGCCCCTTTCATTTTCTGAGCCAGAAGAGCACAAATCGGCAAACCGAGACCGTCACCATGCATCAAATCCTTAACTCCGGCAAAAGGCTGAAACAGCATGGCACGCTTTTCCTCCGGTATACCATCCCCGGTATCCGTAACCAGAAACTGATGGACATGGGCCCCACGCTTACGGAATTCCAACGTGATTTTTCCACCGGAAGGTGTATGAAGAGCAGCATTAAGCAACAAATGACCCAACAAACGTTCCAAATGCTGCTCATGGATAGCCACACTAAGCTTGGGTGCTCGCACTACAAGAGAAACTTCCGGCTGAACCGACGGACGGATCTGCTCCATAAGCCGCTCACAGAAAGCCGAAACATCCTGTTCCTGCATCTCATCCGGTTCCTTTATCCGGTCTTCCAGATCGGCAAGCTCCTGAATATGCGACAAATAATTGGCCATTGCCTGAACAGCGGGCAAGCCGGCATCAAGATGCTGCAAAGCCGGCTGCATCTGGGCCGTGATATTTCGAATAAACTTCGTCTTCAGCCGGTTGCGTTCCTCAAGAACGGCATTTTCCTTTTTCTGTTTCCGCGTCAACAATATAAACCGGAACAACAACAAACCGCCCAGCACCAGAACAACAGTTAGCACCGCCGCCAGCACACCCAAACCAACGATAATATACTGCTTCGTGCTCAACGCACCATCTTTTTCTTCAATAGTCTTCAAACACCCCTGATAACGGTCGTCCAACTCCTTATATTTGGCCTGAGCCGACAAGGCCTGTACGGAATCGTTCCAACTGATAAAACTGTCGTAGGCCCGGGCCACCATACGGGCACTGTTTGCCTTACGTCCTACATCTATCAAAGCCCGATAGCATTCCTTCACCTGATTGTAATTGGTCAAGCCACTGTATTGAGCAATGAGCGTACGCAAGGCTGCATCACCCTGCGCTACATTGCCAAATGTATAATAATAAATAGCCTTGGTGTAAAGCAAATCACTCTCAAGGGAATCGTTTTTCGAACCATCGGCCAACTCCTCCAGCCGGTCAAGCTGTTCCTTGGCCTTAGGAGCCCGGTTCATTTGTACATACATACGCATACGCTCCTTTGTTATGGGATAGCGCAACGTCTGCGCTTGAGTTCCTTCAGGAGCCGATGCCGCAAGCACAGACTGCTCCACACGCCGTAACAGATCAAAAGCTTCATTATAAAGATTCTCCCGTGAATAAAGCGCAGCTCCCTGAACGCCACAAGCCACAGCGTCCGGCAAATTATTCTGGCGTGCCAAAGACTGGTAGGCCTGAATAAACAGATAACGCGCACGGATATATTCTTCCTTCTCCAGATTTTCACGTGCCTCTTTCATCTGATCCATACCGGATTGCTGCCCGAAAACAGGACCCGAACAGCAAAGAGTCACGAACAATGCAACAAATATTCCTTTTTTCATGTTGATCTCTCTTTTTTAGCAACACAACAAAAATAGGAAAAACTGAATAATATATCAAACATCAGGAGAAATAAATTCTCCGGAAACACGGAAAAGAGAAAGCGAACAAAACATCCGATACCGGAATAAAAGGCAGAAAACAGACAACAGCAGATAAAAACGGCTGTCAGATTTTCTTATTTCAGGACAAATTGTCACATACTGCGGAATAGGCAAACAGTTTGAAGTATTACAAGATGTCGGTTTGAAAACAAAACGACAATCCAAAACGAATAAAAAGAATAATAAGATAACAAGAAAGGAGAATTGCCATGAATTTTGACAAATTTACCATTAAAGCCCAAGAGGCTATACAAGAAGCGGTGAATCTGGTTCAGGCACGCGGACAGCAAGCCATCGAACCCGAACACCTTCTGGCAGGAATCCTGAAAGTGGGCGAAAATGTGACGAACTTCCTCTTCCAGAAACTGGGTATCAACCAGCGTCAGGTTGAGCAAGTACTGGAAAGCCAGATCGCATCCCGCCCTCGCGTCCAGGGAGGAGAACCTTACCTCAGTCGCGAAACGAATGAGGTATTGACCCGGGCACAGGACGAAGCCATGAAAAATGGAGACGAATTCGTTTCCATCGAACCCATCTTGCTCGCTTTACTGAAAGTAAACAGCAACGTAAGCAAGATACTCAAAGATGCCGGCATGACCGAAAAAGAGCTTTCGGCAGCCATCCAGGAGCTCCGAAAAGGCCAGAAAGTCACTTCTGCGTCGAGCGAAGACACCTATCAGGCATTGAGCAAATACGCCAAGAACCTGATCGAAGAAGCCCGAAGCGGCCGACTCGATCCCGTGATCGGACGTGATGAAGAAATCCGTCGGGTACTCCAGATTCTGAGCAGACGTACGAAAAACAACCCGATTCTGATCGGTGAACCCGGTACCGGTAAGACCGCAATTGTTGAAGGACTGGCTCATCGTATTCTTCGGGGCGATGTTCCGGAAAACTTAAAGAACAAACAGCTCTATTCCCTCGACATGGGTGCCCTGATAGCCGGAGCAAAATATAAAGGTGAATTCGAGGAACGTCTGAAATCCGTAATCAACGAAGTAACCCAAAGCGACGGACAAATCATCCTCTTTATCGACGAAATCCATACGCTGGTCGGTGCAGGAAAAGGCGAAGGAGCCATGGACGCCGCAAACATTCTGAAACCGGCATTAGCCCGAGGAGAATTGCGTAGTATCGGAGCAACGACTCTCGACGAATACCAAAAATATTTTGAGAAAGACAAAGCTCTGGAACGGCGATTCCAGACCGTCATGGTGAACGAACCGGATACCCTCAGCAGCATTTCCATTCTGCGAGGCTTGAAGGAACGCTATGAAAACCACCACAAGGTCCGGATTCAGGACGATGCGATCATCGCAGCCGTAGAACTGTCCAACCGATACATCACAGACCGATTCTTACCCGATAAAGCCATTGACCTGATGGATGAAGCCGCAGCAAAACTGCGTATGGAACGCGATTCCGTGCCCGAAGAACTGGACGAAATAGAAAGACGGCTTAAACAACTCGAAATCGAACGCGAAGCCATCAAACGGGAAAACGACCAGCAAAAGCTGGAACAGCTGAACAAGGAGATTGCCGAACTGAAAGAACAAGAAAGCAGCTACAAGGCAAAATGGGAGGCTGAACGGGCTTTAGTCAACAAAATTCAGCAGAACAAGCAGCAAATGGAACAGCTGAAATTCGAAGCTGAACGAGCAGAACGGGAAGGTGATTATGGAAAAGTTGCCGAAATCCGTTACGGCAAACTGAAAGCGCTCGAGGATGAGATCGGGCATATTCAGGAACAACTGAAACAGACACAAGGCGGCGAAGCCATGATCAAGGAAGAGGTTACGGCCGAGGACATCGCCGACGTGGTCAGCCGCTGGACGGGAATTCCTGTCAGCAAGATGTTGCAGAGCGAACGTGAGAAACTGCTTCACCTCGAAGAAGAACTCCACAAGCGGGTGATCGGACAGGACGAAGCGATTCAGGCAGTCAGCGATGCCGTAAGGCGGAGCAGAGCGGGCCTGCAAGACCCGAAACGGCCTATCGGTTCATTCATCTTCCTCGGTACGACCGGTGTAGGAAAAACAGAACTGGCTAAGGCACTGGCTGAATATCTTTTCGACGATGAAACACTGATGACACGTATCGATATGTCTGAATATCAGGAGAAGTTCAGTGTGAGCCGGCTCATCGGAGCACCTCCGGGATACGTCGGCTATGATGAAGGCGGACAATTGACAGAAGCCGTAAGACGCAAACCTTATTCCGTTGTTCTTTTCGACGAAATCGAGAAAGCACACCCCGATGTATTCAACATCCTGCTGCAAGTGCTCGATGACGGTCGTCTGACCGACAACAAAGGTCGTGTCGTAAACTTCAAGAACACCATCATCATCATGACCAGCAACCTCGGAAGCAGCTACATTCAGACGCAGTTTGAGAAACTGAACGCCAATAGCAGCCCGGCCGCCCGCGAAGCGTTGATCGAGGAGACCAAGAATGAAGTGATGAACATGCTGAAGAAAACCATCCGACCGGAATTTCTGAACCGTATCGATGAAACCATCATGTTCCTGCCGCTGACCCACGACCAAATCCGTCAGGTTGTTCAGTTGCAAATCAAGAACATCACCAAGATGCTTGAAGGCAACGGTGTGAAGCTCCAGCTTACTGACGCTGCTGTCGATTTTCTGGCTAACGCCGGATTTGATCCTGAATTCGGAGCACGTCCTGTAAAACGAGCCATCCAGCGCTATCTGCTGAACGACCTGTCCAAGACGATGCTGGCACAAAACATCGACCGGACAAAACCAATTGTCGTAGATGCAACTGCCGAAGGACTTACGTTCAGGAATTAAACACGATAACAATAACAACAGACGAAACGGAAAGGGTCGCCATACCTCACGGTGTGACGACCCTTTTGGCATAAATGCCATTATCAAACTATTAAAACTTAATATGGGTGTATGATATATGTATAATCAATCTTCGGAAGCAGACTCCTCGAGCGAAAATGCCGAGCTACCGTCAAAACAGTGTGTACAAACCTGACATTTGGGAAGTCCGATAGATTCAATAAGATTCTCCAGCGTATTGAACTTCAAAGAAGTCAGATTGAACCGTTTTCTGATCTCCTCCACCAGACGTTGGTATTCAGGCGCATCTGTCGTAGCGTATTTTTCCAGATTTTTATTGGCATCTCCTTCAAACTGTTCAATAATACGCCGCGTAATCAGCTCCATGTCGCTCTTGGAAGAAGTAAAATTGATAAATGGGCATCCATAGATCAACGGCGGACAAGCAATACGCATATGTACTTCCTTTGCTCCGTCTTCATACAACACTTGCACATTGTCGCGCAACTGAGTACCCCGCACAATAGAATCATCACAAAACAGCACACGCTTATCTTTCAGGATAGCCCGATTGGGAATCAGTTTCATTTTTGCAACCAGAGAGCGCATTTCCTGATTGCTTGGCGTGAAACTACGCGGCCACGTAGGCGTATATTTCGAAATGGCACGCTGATACGGCACTTTCATGCCGGCAGCATATCCTAAAGCCATGCCTACCCCCGAATCTGGTATGCCGCTGACACAATCCACTTCCGTATGGTCTTTTTCGCCCATGTTGCATCCACAGCGGAAACGGACTTCTTCTACGTTGCGTTGTTCATAACAAGATGTAGGGAAACCGTAATAAACCCAAAGGAAAGAACAGATCTGCATCTTTTTATTGGGTTTACGCAACTGTTCCATACCATCTTCACGCAACCGGACAATCTCGCCAGCACCGAGAAAATAATCAATCTCATACCCCAAATTGGGAAAAGAAGTCGATTCCGTAGTCGCCGCATAAGCGCCTTCTTTCTTTCCGATAACAATGGGCGTACGTCCCCAACTGTCCCGCGCGGCAATGATACCATCTTCGGTAAGCAGCAGCATGGAACATGACCCCTTGATATGCTTGAACACGTTCTCGATACCTTCTACAAAGGTACGTCCCTGAATAATCAACAATGCTATCAGCTCTGTCGGATTGGTTTTTCCGGAACTCAATTCAGCAAAATGCATGTTTTGAGCCAGCAAGTCATTGGCCAATTCATCCAGATTATTAATCTTAGCAACTGTCACAATGGCAAACCGTCCTAAATGAGAATTAATGATCAGGGGCTGGGCATCCGTGTCACTAATGACTCCGATTCCGGAACGTCCTGTGAATTTACCTAACTGCGATTCAAACTTGGTACGAAAATAAGAACTTTCCAGATTATGAATGGAACGAACAAATCCATTCTCTTTGCTGTATGTGGCCATACCGCCACGCCGGGTTCCCATGTGTGAGTTGTAGTCGGTTCCATAAAATAAGTCTGCAATACAACTGGACCTGGAAATAGTGCCAAAAAAACCTCCCATAAATTTATTTATAAGTGAAAAGATGAGCAAAGTTACAACATTTCCTAAAATTCACATAAAACCGAGCCATAATTAAACACTTTTTTAAAATTCTCAAAGTTTATGCTTTCCGATACTCTGCGAATTATAAGAAACAAGAGAATCGCCATATACTATTTTTTCTTACTTTTGCACCATTGAGCCTACAACACGAAAAATATCCATGACCCACGGCAAAGGTACATATCGTTTCTTGATCCTACTCTCCCTACTGCTCTGCTTCAGTATGGGAAGTACCCTTGTATCCAGTGCCGCAAACGTCTGTCCCGGCATAGACTCACTACTTCAGCATATCTATACCAAGGCTCCCAAATATCAAGACACAATCCGGGAATACAACGCGCAACTCTATGTCCGTGCCTTTCTGGATATAAAAAAGAAAAACATCATTTTCCGGCACATACCGCATTTGCTCCGTAGCGAGAAAAACGTCAATCACTATCTGCTCGAAACATTCAGTGACATCCACTATACCTATCCGAACATCTACGACCAGAAAATCAGGAATATAGCAGGCACCTTGAGGAATCAGAACAACATTCCGGGTATCTCGGAATACCTGCATGCCAACATCTACGCCCCTTACATGATCAACAACAAACTCCTTTCTCCGCTTATAGCAACCAGCAACAGGCACTACTATTACCGGCTTGATTCCATCCGTGTAGATTCCAGTGAGCATACGATATACCATATATCCTTTGAGCCCAAATACAACAACCAGCAACTCGTGAAAGGCCATTGCACCATAATGAGCGGAACATGGAGTGTGCGAGATTTCTATTTTGAAGGCCAAGCAGACCTCTTGCGCTTCAAATGTACAATCAAAATGGGCACACCGGGAACTGCCAAAGAGTTCCTTCCCGAACAATATGACTTATCCGTGACGTTTGCAGTAGCATGGAATCGAATAGACGGAAAATACAGAGCCTTGATTCAATATAAGGACATCAAAACCAAAAAGAATGATCCGGACAGGAAAAAAAAGAAAAACAACTATAATCTTACAGCATCTTATTCGCTGCAGTGCGACAAGAATTTAAGCATTCATAGCATTCCCGCATTGGATTCTTTACGCCCGATCAAACTGGATTCCTATGAAAAAGTCATCTACCGGGACTACACACTACGTCTGGATTCCTTAAAAAAGAATCCAGATATCAATAAGGAGAAAAAAAATGTCTGGAACAGTTTAGAAGATCTTGTGTTTGAAGATTATCAATGGAATCTTCAGAATTATGGAATACTAAGCTGCTCGCCTTTCCTGAGCCCGCTCCAATTGAGTTACAGCAAAAGCAACGGACTGGCTTACCGGCAAGACTTCCGCTACACTAATTATCTTAGAAAAGACAGGTCCTTGCACTTCAGAACCAAATTAGGTTACAATTTTACACGGAAAGAGTTTTATTGGAACATAAACGCCCAATTCACATATCTGCCCCGGCATAACGGATCACTCAATTTTAGTATCGGAAACGGAAACAGAGTCTACAGTAGCGATGTCCTTAAAGACATCAAAGCACTGACAGACAGTACGTTTAGCTTTGACCTGATGAATCTGGAGTACTTCACCGACTTCAATATGAGCCTGAGCAACAAAATTGAAATCACAAACGGACTCACAGCGACCATAGGTTTTAACTGGCACAGAAGAAAGCCGGCAGAAACTCCTGAACTGGTGATCAACCATGCTCCGCCGATGATTGATGATGAAATCATCGACGAACTACACCACGTGGTACGCCCCTACTATTACAGCTTTGCACCACATATTCGAATTGAATGGACACCGGGACTCTACTACTACATGCAGAACAACCGGAAAATCAATTTAACTTCTCCTTTTCCGACGTTTACATTAGATTATGAGCGGGGACTGAAAAATATACTGAAAAGTACCGGAGTCTACGAACGTATGGAACTGGACATTCAGCACAACATCAAAATCGGACTGCGTTCACGCTTTTTCTACCGTATAGGAGTCGGTGCCTTCACCAATCAGGACGAAACCTATTTTGTAGATTTCGTAAACTTTCAACGGAACAACCTGCCCAATGGCTGGAGCGACGAAATCGGTGGAATTTTCCAGAACCTGGACAGCCGATGGTATAATGCTTCTACCAGTTATTTCAGAATGCACGGCATGCTGGAAACCCCGTTCCTGCTCCTCCAATATTTAGGTTATGCAACCAGATTCATCCGCAACGAACGATTCTATTTCAGCTACCTGGCTATGCCCAAACTGCCCGGCCATGTTGAATTCGGATACGGAATCAGCAATTTCATATTTGATACCGGAATCTTCGTCTCTTACAACAAATATGAAAAATGGGGAATCGGCTACAAATTATCATTCGGACTATTCCAATAGGCTCCATGAAGCCCTTTCAGGACGATACCCTTCAAATGCGATTTAACCAGTTATTCAAAAAGGATATCCTACTGCCAGATGGTAGGCCAGGCTTTGTTTGAAACCGGGCATGTTAAAATAACCGGACTTTCCGGTATGGTAAGGCACATGTAATGCAACACCGACATCGAAACGTAGCACGATGAAATCCAGATCATAACGCAAGCCGGCCCCTGTGCCCAATGCCAGATCTTTAGGCAAACGCTTCCAGTTGAGCGTACCTCCAGGACGATTCGGATCGGAACGCATGAGCCAGACATTACCTGTCTCTAAAAACGTAGCGCCAAAAAGATTTCCCACAATCGGGAAACGATATTCCACATTCGCCTCAAATTTAATGTCGCCCATCTGGTCTACATAAGCATACTGGGCATCCCGCGGAACGGTATTACCCGGCCCGACTCCACGCACATTAAAAGCCCGTATACTGTTGGCACCACCTACATAGAACAAATCATTATAAGGAGCATTGGTTGCATTTCCATAACTCAATATGGCACCGGCCATAATACGTGCTGCCAACTGAGAACGCCGCGTCAACTGGAATGTTTCCTTAAATTCGGCCGACAAACGAAGATATTGCGCAAACGGAACGCTGAAAAGTTTCTTATCCAGTTCATTGAAAGGACGTCCGGCTGCAGCATAAAAGCAGGAAAGCAAGTTGCCGCTCTCTTTAACATCAAGCGTAAAAGAACGTGGGTGACGGGCTTTCGGACTGGTCGAATACGTAAAGATATAGCGCATGGAAGGAACAAACTGATTGCGCATACTGATATACAAGGCTTGATTGGCATCCATGATAGAATCAAATGTGGCCGTAGTGTGCAACAGTTCATTGTAATCCAGACGGAACGGGATAAATTCATGGCGAGTACGCAGTTTTCCCTGATAAGTATAAGCCGCCCTTGCACCAAAAGAAACCATACCAAAATAACCGGCACGGTTCATCCACGTCGCATCCAGCGTAAAGGCAGTAGAAGTGCGCGCCATACGACCGATCTTTCGACCCCCTGGAAAAATAAGCCGAGGATAATCCAGGGAAAGCTCCGTACCGTATTCATAGGAATTCACTAACTGGTCATTGCCACGCGCATTGCTGTTTGTCTGCCATTCATAAGAGCCATGGATTTTGAATTTCAATTTTTCCGCCCCTCGAAAAGCATTTCGCTTGGTCATCCCGAAAGACAGTCCCGGACCAACCTGATCGTTACTTTTTGAAGTAACCTTGGCCTCAAATTCGGCATCATAAGGTTTGTCCAACGTCGCGTCGATGACGATGTCCAGCGTATCACACTGTTCTGTCGTATCACGAGGTACATAACGAATGGACGCCTGACTGAAAATACCCATGGAGCCCAACTGTTCCTGAACAAAACTTTGCCGGTCTTCATTATAGGTGTCCCCTCTGAAATAGAACAAATTGGAACGTATGGCCGCCAGTTTTACCGGTGGATTTCCGCGATCTGGTGCAAAACGCATGGTTATGTTACGACGAACAATCGAATCTGTCAGCGGACGACCTTCCAGATCGTGTATATTGATCGTGGTTGCACCGAGTGCATAACGGTTATCAACCGTTTCTGGCAAGCCATATACAGGTTCGACACGTAACTGCACCCAATAAGGATGGGCAAACGTATCTGCCCGGAAAGTAATATACTCCGGCTTATAAAAATAACATCCGGAATTCCGGAACAAAGTACTGAGTCGCTGGCGTTCACCATCCAAATTGGCGGCACTGAACTGATCGCCCGTTTTCAGCATGCTGGATTTGGCCGTCCGGCGGATCAACGAATCCAATCCCTCATCAAATCCGATATAAGCAATGGAATCCAGACGATAAATACGCCCGGGCTCAATGGTATAATTGATTTTGGCCTGGCGTTCCTTCTTCAAAGGTACGATTTCATAATCAACACGGGCATTGAAAAATCCGTTGTTACGCAAAACATTCTGAGCAACCTTGGCACGCACCTCGGGATTAACCGTACTGATCAACACCGGAGTGGCTGCAAACTGGTCAAAAATCCAACGACCGACCTTGGTTTGTGCATGAACAAAAGCATTGTAAATCCACAGTCGCAAGGCGAAAGGATGCCTCCATTTGGAACTGCCCATCAACGAATTGTTGGGTGCATAAGCCAAGGCTGCTTCGGCTTCCGTTCGGGCGCGATCGTATGCAGCTTCAATCAACTGGCGCTTCTGCTTCAGAGAGTCCAACTGAGATTCCGTAAGTTCCTGGCTCACGACCTTGGTTATGCTCCGACGAGAAACGTCCTTATCGCCCGAAAGCAAACTGTCTACTGTTTCATAAGCATCGGCCAATGCCGTAATAACTCCCTGCGTTTTTTCATCAATCTTTTTTTCATTCTGACGCCCGAACGTAATTTCCTGAATCCCGGCATAAAGCGTCTCCCCTTCAGGCAGATTCCGGGTCGTGGAACAAGACGTCAGAATACCAAGAAACAGAAGATACAATATGTTCCTCTTGATGCGCCATATATTTTTCATTTCCTTTCGCTTCATTGCAAATGTGATTAATGACTACTCTTCAGCTTTCTTTTCTTCAGCAGTTTTCTTCTTTTTCTGTTCGTTGCGGAACAAAAAGAGTTCTCCTAACCTGGCCGTCTTTCGACGGAGCACCAAACCGGCACCGACTTCCGTAATCTCTCCTTCGAGCAACGATTCATAACTTTTGTCATAATACACCCGGATATAACGCGTAGCCCCATTATCCAGACGATACTCCACAGAGACATTGTCAATCAGACTTTCTCCGGTGTTTTCAACATCATTGCCCGTTGATACCTTTCCACCGACAATCACACTGATACGGTTCCCCCAGAAACGTTTGGCAAACTGGAAAGAATAATCTGTCCGGTTTGACCCGGTTTGATCTGTATTGTTCTCCATACCAATGCTCAAATCAATAGAACGCAGAGCCTTGCCGGCAATCTGATTAATTTCACTCTGCAAATAGGCATTCAAGGCATTTTGTGTTGAGAAACTATTCATGTTGTCATTCGACAGATACATGCCCGTAGCCAACATAGTCACGGCAAGTCGGCCACGCTGTTCGGTCGACATGGCTGCCAGCTGATTCTGAAGCGTCAAATCCTCGGGAGCCTCAAGCGTAAATTCAAGCCCCATATCTTCCAGGGTCCGTGAAATGGCAACACCGGCTTCAAACGTAACCGTCCGCGGCTGGTCGTTCTCCGTCACCGACGCACGTACCCGTTCGGTTGCCGCCAAACTGAGACGAGGGTTCATCGGATTCCCCGTAAACTCAACGTAACTGCCACTTTTGATCGTAAAAGTCTTTAATGGAATTACCGGTAACGAATAACGCATCTCTCCACTAATCACTTCATAACGCCCGTTCAGCTGCAAGCCGTTCTGCGGTGTATAGGCCATTGCCAGCGTACCACCACCTTCCAAATCAATATAATTGGACTGATCTTCACTCAACATGGCATGTACCTGAGTTGCCTGGGCAATATTCATCTGTACATTCATCACGATATTGGTAGGGCGAGGTCGTTCCCTGCTGGCCGCAAGAGCCAAAGTATCCGCAAAGTCTTCAAAAGTCACCAGTTCAGCCAACTGATCGTCGACCGACAAGGGCGAATCCCGCAACACGTAAGTGACATCCGTACTTCCTAAAACATTAATATTGCCTCCTAACAGAATATTTTGCAAATCGCCTTTCATTGTCGCATCCAAATCAACATATACTTTCCCATAAGCAGAAGCTTTCTGTGAGCGAGGCGCATTGATCAGCTCATAATTCCGTGCGGTTAAGGTTGTAGTCAACTTCGGATGATTCATATCCTGAAAATCTACCGTACCAGAGGCGATAAGCGGGGTTTTCCCCGTTGAATAAATCGCAAAGTCATTCAGCAGGATCTGATTATCCTGCAAGTCTATTTTCTGTCCGTCGATCCGCAACGCCAAGCTATACTCCGGTACTTTCAGACGTACGGAATCCAAAAGGACTGAACCATTCAGATTCGGCAGGGAAGCTGTTCCCCGGAGGGTAACTGCACCATCGGCATATCCGTCGACCGTAGCGAAACCCGGAGCAATAAATCCATTGGCAACAGCAAGCGGGAAACGGGTCAGATCCAGACGTGCTTCGAGGACACCATCAGGATCCTCCTCAGAAACTCCCTTGTATTTTCCGGAAAGCAAAGCGACTTCCCGGGCATTCCGGCTGATGCTTCCCTCGACATAATGTGTGCTGTCGGCAGTAGGCAAATAAGAAAGACTCACGCCCATTTGTCCAAGCATGGCTCCGTCAAAATGAAGACTATCGGTCAGGACATCGGCTACAGCTGTCAGCCTGCTTGCCTCATAAACGACATGAATATCGGCTCCTAACCGTCCGCCTATACGCGGTCCGTCCGGAATAAGAGCTGTAAGCTCTTCCAGATTCAGTCTGGAAATGGACAACGTCAGATCCTGCTTCCGGACACTGTCCACAGGGGCAGAATATAATTGTAAGGAGGTACCGTCGTCGGCCATAAGCGACAAATTGGCTTCTACAATACTGTCCCGACGTAACAACACGTGATTATCCCGATTCAACATAAAGTTTCTGTAAGCCAGAACCGGATTCTCAGGTAATAAACGAACCAGAATTCCAGAAGTGTCCAGACGTGCATCAAGCCCCAGATGAAGCGCTTCGCGCAGATTCTCATCTTTCAGTAACAACATCATACGTGCCGCATTGTGTCCGGCTTCGGCAGTTAAGGTCGCTTCGAAAGGAGTCTTACCGCTCAGCGTACGGTTCTTTCGAGGATCTTTCTGATAACTGTTCATGGCTTTGGCATATAAAGTCAGATTAGTTGTATCCATATTCAAAGACAGCCCGACAGTATCAACGTCCAGCGTACCATTATTGATTTTATAAACATGTGCAGCCGTATATAATCCATTCTGTGGTTCCGCATGCATCTGGAGTTCCAGCCGGTCATAATCAATACCGCTCGTTCGCAGGAAATTAGCCACCGGATTGTCGGACCCGGTCTTCAAATCGAGTTGGAAAGGAGGCAACAGATGACAAAACTGGCGCGTCATGACCCGTCGTGCCGCTATCTGACGAGCTAATTCAGCGGATATACTGTCGACCACCTGCATCAAGGGTTCATATCCCATTCCGGCATTTGCCGTAAGGAACAAATCACCCGTGCCGAGATAAACAGAAACACTGTCTGGCTGCGTATTGGCTGCGAGCCAAAGATCCTTGGTATGAAACGTTGAATCGCCTGCCGTAAAAGTCAATCCTGTCATACTCGTCTGAACCGCGTGCGATACGTTCATATCCGATTTGCCTTCCAGATGCAGCACAACGCCTGCCTTTAACGGCGAAGGAGAAACATTGAGCGCCTGTAAGTCGACCTGTTTAACATCAAGATCCAACGCTGCTGTAACCGATTTTCTACTGAGCGTCCCTTCGGCAGATGCTTCCATCCGAAGCAAATCATTATCAGAAACCAACCGAAGCAAAGCCTTACCCTTTTGCAACGACGCCGTTGCCTCGATACGATCCAGCCCCATGTGAGCATAAGCCAACCGGAGAATTCTGGCATTCAAATGGCTCCGGGTCGTCTTTGAAAAAAAATCCGTCCCTGCCCCATCAGCCTCAACGACAGCCGACACAATACCAAGAGAATCATCGGGCAAAAAATGGCGGACATTCATACTGTCCAAAACTGCGCGAAGCCGATAGGCCTCAGCTTCCGCACGATAACGCGCCTGAAGCTTTAGTTTTCCATAAGACTCCTTAATGGATAACTGAGCCCGATAATCATCAGATCTTACCGAAAGAGCGCCATCCAAAGAAATTGCCGGAAGATCAAGCCGCGCAGCCATCTCTGAAGGAAACAAGGCTTTCATGAAATCAAGATTAGATGTGCGCCCTTCCCACTTCAAATCTGCAACCATTGTTTTCAAATCGGAGAAATGCTTCGCCACTCCTTTCGCCTCCAAATGTAACGCTGTGGGTAAATCGACCTGCAAACGGTCAAACTGAACAGAATCCAGACTACCACCGGCAACAGCTTGTATTCGAAGAGGACGATTCGGATATTTTCGGACAAAGTTACGTGGCAAACCGGTCAGAAACAACATTAAATCCTGTTTGCCAAGCGACACATCCGCATGAAGTTTCAACCCATCAGGTTCCTGACCAGCCGATTCCCCCCAACTGAACTTACCGGCCAGAGCCATACGCGAATCTGGTGTAATCAATTGCAGATCTGGCGTTGTCACACTTATAGAATCCATAAGGATATCGCCAGTAAGACTTTTGACCGAGATGCCGCTCCGTTCGAACAGACTGGCCTCAGACACCTTGACATGCAACCCAAGACTTTGCTGGTCGAAAACAATGGAATCCAATCCGAGACGGACGTCACGCACAAGTATATGATTTGGATCGATACCCGGACCGGTTTTCAGATCATTACCCAACCGATAAGAAGATAAAGGTCCCTGAAAGCCGGCGTGAGAAACACGATACATGCCCTGACCCAGATCAGCAAGGACCTGACGGGCATAAAAACGCTCGATGACACTTCCTACGAAAATAGAATCAATCGTATCAGACGAAGCCGCCACGGTCAGGTTGAACTTTGAATTCAAGATCTCGGCTTCCTGCAGGGATAATAACCAAGTAAGAGGTGCTGACTGTGTCGTATCTGGAGGTAACGTATCAGTCAGGCAAAGATCCAGCTGGGCATCCCGCAGTCGAAAAAGATCCGCATCCACGAACTGACGCTTCAAGTCGATACTACGCGCTGCTACGTAAGCATTCCCAATAAGTGCCTTGACAGATGTTCCGGCAATCAGATTCTTACTGTCCAGACGAATGCCATCCAGCTCAATGCCATCTACCTTAATCTCGCCCCTCAAAAGCCTGCGGTATTTGATGTCGGTAGTTACTTTCTCAGACCAGACAAGAGTATCACCACTCTGATCTGTGACTAAAGCCCGTTCCAGTCTTATGTTCAACGGAAAGACAATACGAAGCCGACCAATCTGCACATTCATCCCCGTAGCAGAAGCAATCAGCCCAACAGCCTTCTGCACGGCCCAATCCTGAATCGGAGGTATATAAAACAAGACAGAAAGCAAGAACAACAGAACGAACGGTGTCAATAAAATGCCTCCTGCCCATTTGAAAACTTTTTTCCTGTTCATGAGCTTATTTATACTTAGGACAAAGATAAGTATAAAAACCGAAAGCACTCTGTTTCCCTATGCCGTTTTTTCTGTTTTTGAACGCTCATTTATGTTTTTAAAATACAACATTCAAGCTAAATATGATCATCCCTCAACGTAATACTTCGTTAAATTTATAACTAATCCGTTGAGAATAAATAAGTTAATTGATA
>artificially_reared_2__coassemble_260_pt1 | contig 32419 bp, 28 predicted proteins | sample artificially_reared_2__metabat2_low_PE_008 | metagenome-assembled genome bin artificially_reared_2 | reverse complement strand
CCACTGCCGGAAGCCCCCACAAGAGCATAAGTCTGACCTTGGGGAAGTTTAAAACCGATGTCATCTATGGCCTTCTGTCCGGTACCCGGATAAGAAAAAGAAACATGTTCGAACATGATATCAAACCGTTTAGGTATCTGCGAGCACTCCACTTCTTTCAACACTTCATAATTCAGCAGATCTTCCAACCTGTTTATCGCTTCTCCAGCTTGCCCCGTAGCTTGTTGGAGATACATGCTTTTCATAATACTTTGTGAAAAAAGAGGGGTAAGCAGAATAAAGAGGAAAAAATCTACCAAAACTGATACAGACTCATTCCCATGACCGATCATCAGTATGGAGACAGGAGCGAGAAAGAAAGCAAAGCCATTGATAATTACCGTATAGAATGTCATAGGATGACACCACATACGTGTATATGCCGTTACCATTCTATTATAATTCATAATACTTCGATGAAAATTCTTAAATGAATAAATGGTCTGTTGGAATACTTTTACTACAGGAATACCACGTACATATTCTACAGCCTCCGTATTCATTTCTTCCAAAGCGGTCATGTATTTGCTCATGAATTCCCGTCCATTCCCGTTCATCATGTAAGTCATTAATCCCATCGCTACCAGTACGGGGACAAGACAGGCCAATCCCAACTGCCAGTCAAAAATGAAAATAAGCACCGTAGTCAACAGAGGCATCAATACCGTAGCTGCCAGATCAGGCAACTGGTGAGCCAGAAAAGTATGTGTAATGCTGGCATTGTCATCAATAATCTTACGGATTCGTCCGGATGTATTTTGATCAAAAAAACCGAGCGGCATAGCCACTACACGTCCCATCGCATCACGTCGGATATTGCTTTCCACACGGAAAGCAGCCAGATGTGAAGCCATCAATGCAACAAAGTAAAGCACAACGCTTCCTATGGCCAGACCAGCTGCCCACCAGGCATAAACCATCATGTCCGTATCGCCGACGGTATCCGGTACAAGCAATTCTTTTACAATAAGCCATATCAATATGTACGGCACCAATCCTGCCAACGCACTAAGAGCCGACAGAATAAGGGACAAAGGAAAGAGGATCCGTCGCTGTCCCATATAACCCTGTAATTTTTTTAAAGTTCCCATTATTATGTTATTTTGTTACAACTGTTTATCTACTTTTACTTCGTTAAATCCTACAGACAAAAGAGAAGATTATTTTTTCATGACCGGTAATTTGCTTATACTATTTTATATCCCAACATAGAACTGAATTTAAAGCATAACCAAGGTATCCGCCCCAGTACATAACCAAAGAATAATCCCCAGCGTGAACGGAAAAACTTCATGTAATTGGCTTGCTCAATAAGTTTCAAAGTTGGTTCCCATTGTTCGACCAAACGCCCGTCACTCAGTCCGAAGCGGATTTGAGCCTTCTGCTTGCGAAGCGAGTCTGGCTTTACCCCGTGCCGGCTCATTATCGTACCGCATACGTCAAACCACAGTTCGCCTCCCCCGAAACGGCTTGCCACGGCATGCAGGAAGGCTTTTACCTGCTTTTCATAAAAATACATCAGCACTCCTTCCACAATAAAAATAAATTCCGCATTGGGATGTTTCCGACAGAGATCATCCATCCAGTCGGTTTCCAGCAAGGACGCAGCGATATAGATATTGTCCGACTGTTCAGGTATCAGTTCCCGGCGCAACGCAATGACTTCCGGCAAGTCCATATCATAAAAGATAGCTTTTCCATTTCCGATTCGCTGGAAACGGGTATCCAGCCCACAGCCCACATTCACCACAACCGGATTTGAATGTGTCTCAATAAACTGCTGTACGGCACAGTCGAAAAACCATCCTCGCACCACGCATCCCACTTCACTCAGTTTCGCCCCATCAAATTGGGAATAATCATATTCCAAATTGTCCGCCAGCCGTTCCGCAGTCTTGTCATTCAGAATAGGATTGTCTCGACGGCTTTCTTTTGCCCGCATGTATAGCGGAATAAGCAGTGTTTCCGCCACGATGCTCTTAAACTCATATTTCTGTTTCATATCTTTAAGTATTTAATAGTGAACAATATTCAGATTTGTTCATAAAAAAAGGAGGAAACCTCCGTGAAGATTTCCTCCTTGCCAGCCGCCCTGATGCAGCTGTCTTTTTATATTTACGTTGTCTGTATCTCATATTTTGATAATTGCCCTCCAACCTTGAATTTCAAACAAAATATAATCATGTAAAATAATCTCCATTTCCTGTCGGGGTACGGCGTGCATCAACAGTTCCTCGAACATGGTGAACATCCATACCGTATGCAAATGGATAATAAAATCGGACACCGCAGTATTGATTTCGGGATGCTTCCGCTGCATGGACGCGAACCAGATTTTAACCAGTTCGGTAGAACGGTCGGTATAATTTTCGCGAAAGCACTCCAACGAAGAACCTTGCGCATGAAACAGCAGAATCTTCATCAATGCACTATATTTGTCAATTAGCGAAACATATTCGTCTATACAGGATTTCAGGTATTCTTCCGACCTCATCATCATAATATCCTCTCCCCGTATGCCGTGATGCTCTTGCAACATGGCTTCCAAAGCGTACAATACCGGACGCACTACCTCACGAAACAGTTCATCTTTGTTCGTGAAGTAGTTATAGATATTCCCGACACCAACTCCTGCCGATTCGGCTATCTCGCGCATGGAAGTCTTGGAATAACCTTTCTGCTCGAAATGCTGTCTGGCTACTTTCAATATATGCCCCCGTATATCCTCTTTCAGCACTTGCATTTATAAATGAAAATGTTTCTGATTATGCTTTTACAAAGGTACAAGATCTGAAATTGTTAAGCAATACCTATTTATAGGGATTTTATCTTACATTATACTTCATCGTTTTCGTTATATTATACATTTTTTAATCCCATTTTTACATTAGTTTTTACATTGATAAACAACTGTATAAACATACAGCATAGTATCTCTGATTTAATATAATATCTGATTTTCCACAAGGTACAAGCTATATTAAAAAAACTATCAGACATTTTCCCCATTCTTCTACCGGAAACTCTTGCTCACCCGTTCCCGACGTTTATACTCCTCAAACTGTTCTTTCGTTCCGTTAAACACATCAATATCCACATCACCCCGGATCCCGGCAACTCGTCCGTCGGGCGAAATCTGCCAATGCAGCAAATGCACATAGGGGCGATAAGCGCCGTAGCGAGCTATCCAGACATCATAATCCAGCAGTTCCTTAGGAGCATGGTCCATATAGCGGTTCACGAACGACTGGCTGACATAGAGCAACGGACGTACGCCACAACGCTCACCGACCAGGCGCAACCAGGTCATGACTTCCCGAAAAAGCACTTCCTCGCCCCCCATCGAACGGATTTTGGCATCCGACAATTCAACATCGAGCATCGGAGGCAAATCGCCCACACGAGGACGTGCCGTTCGCAGAAACAGATCAACCTGTTTCCGAACCGGTGCCGTTGTAAAGAAATGGTAGGCTCCAACCGGAATCTTATGGCGACGTGCACGGGCGGCATCCGACGTATAATACTTATTACGGATACGCTCTCCCTCGGAGGCTTTAATATAAACATAAGAGACCGGATAATCGACATCGCCCAATACTTGCTTCTTATCCGCACGGCTCAAATGGGTAATCCGCATTTTGGTCCAGTCTATCGGATAAACTTTACGCCCTACTTCATGCTGATAGCGTGATATGTCGATTCCGTAAACCCGATCAGCCGTGTAAACCATACGCTCTCCGCGAAAAGTTCCGTATCGCCAGACTCCGCAATGCACTAACCGATCGGGAGCCACATCCATCCCGAACCCGTTTTTCTGTCCGTTATGCCAGGAACCACTGTAATATGAACCCGAATACACGCCCAGTTCACCAGATCCTGACGGACGCAAGCGAGCATCGAAACGACCGTAATAATATCCGGTGGAATCTTTCCGGACGCCTGCAACCAGAGTATCCTGAACCCATTCTCCGACAAAGAAACATCCCACGGAATCGATCAGACAGCCATACCCCGACCGCTTTCCATGCCGCCATCCTCCCTGATAACAGGATCCATCCGGATAGCGCATACACCCGGATCCTTCCGGAAGTCCGTCATAAAGTGCCCCGTAATAATCCTGACGGCCCGAAGAATCGGTTGGCAGAGCCAGCCGACCGTAAGTTTCACGATCGGCCAGAAACATCTTTCTTCGCGCAGGATATGCCGAAGGCCCCCGAACAACTGACCGGCAACCAAAAGCACACATACGAACAGCTGACGAGAACCATCCTTTCAGATCGGACCAGAGCCAGAACGCATAACCCCGGTAAGCCCCTAAAAAGTCACGCAACACAGAAACATCGATAAGCCGATTCTGAAAAACCGTCGGCGCAACGGTTTCCACCTGACTGACCCCCACCAGCCCGCCAAAGACATTCCACACCGGACCTCCCGACATGACCGGATAAGGTGCATCTCCAAAAACCTGAACATCGGGAATTCCCTTACCTGGAAAAGAATCTGCCGGAAGAAACAATTGCTCGTCGTCAGAAACTCTTGAGGCAAAATCCGGAATGCCCAACTGATGCAATGGAAGCCCCAATTGTGTCCGGAACCAGGAAGGTAGAACCGGAACGTGGCAAAAAGCAAAGGGAACCGGCGTCTGCCTGTCCGACCGCTGCAACAGCACCAATGATTTCCCTCTGTCGACATACAGTTCGCGGGCACAGACCCATGCCGTGTCGGCGGTGTGATCCAGAATCCGATACCGACATTGCAGAACAGCTTCACCGGAATCTTCCAGAGCCGTCCGGAAAAGAGACAATTTGCTTTCCAACGCCAAAGAGCGCTTCTCGAGCGTTTGCCGGAAGGCCATCACCTGATGGTATCCATCATCAACCACAGAATGCGTTCGGGCATAATAATCCAGTTCCTTTTTCTGCCCGGAATATACCGTATCCAATTTCAAAAGCCGATTGTACTCTTTGAACAACCAATCGTGCAACGTTTTTCCGGAAAGAGTCCCGGGTAGCACGGCAGAATCGGGAAGTGCGGTGACGATGCTCCCTGCATCCGAAACATAAAAACCGGAAGAGTAACTCAGATTTTTCGTTGGAACATCCCAATGACCGATACCGGAAATCCCGTCAAAATCACGGTCGGAAGTGAAAAACAAAGTATCGCCATCTGTCAGCGGCAAAACATAACGGCTCTGCATCTCGACCAGAACAACACCTTGAAGACGCTGTTCCAGCGTTTTAGGACAGAACCACAAAAGCAGTACCAAAAGACCAAGCAACCAAAACAGTCCGGATTTTATTATGGAAATATTTTTTTGAGTCATAAGAACCTCCTGAACGGACAACAAAATAAATCCTTTTTGAGTTCTTAAACAAGTTTTGAGCACAATTTTTGCCTTGCCCAGACAGTCAAAAAACATCCCCCGCACAACAGGAAAACGAGTCGGGCATCTCCGGCAAACGACATGGCCATCTGAAGAAAACCAGATGGGCAACTAAAAAAGACGGCTCGGGCCAAATCCGGAAGATAAAGCCTTTCATTCCTAAAAGAAATAAATCTTTGGGCGGGAAACGCAGCCAAACGGAAATATTTTTTTATATTTGTCTCCAATATCATATTTTCAATAAAACAAAGATCAGATGAATGTCATAGACCTCATATCCGGCCATGCAGCACGTGGCACAGCTTTTTCGTTCGAAGTACTCCCTCCTCTGAAAGGAACGGGCACCCAACAACTTTTTGCCACCATTGCCACTCTGCGCGAATTTGACCCGCTCTATGTCAACATCACCACGCACCGCAGTGAATATGTCTACAAAGATTTAGGCAACGGAACGGCTCGGCGTGAACGCGTACGCCGCCGTCCGGGAACTATCGCCGTGGCAGCCGCCATCAAACAAGAGTTCGGGCTGCATGTCGTACCGCACACGCTATGCAGTGGATTTACCCGCGAAGATATCGAATACATGCTGCTTGACCTTCAGTTTCTGGGCATTGCCGACTTGCTGGTACTTCGCGGAGACAAGGCACGCGAAGACAACTTCTTCAAACCGACTCCGGGCGGACATGCTCATGCTACCGAGCTGATTGATCAGATCAATCGTTTCAACCAGGGATTTTTCGACGACGGCACACCGATACCGCAACCGGGCGAACCGTTTACATACGGTGTAGCCTGCTACCCGGAAAAACATGATGAGGCACCTAATCTGGAAACCGATCTGGAGATTCTGCGCCGCAAGGCGGAAATGGGTGCCAGCTATGCGGTAACGCAACTGTTCTACGACAATAAAAAATATTTCCGGTTTGTCGAAATGGCGCGCCAGCAAGGCATTACGATTCCGATCATACCGGGTATCAAGCCATTAGCCAAACGATCTCAGTTGTCGGCCGTCCCCAAAACATTCCACTGCGATCTGCCTCTGGAACTTTCTGCCGAAGCAGCCCGCTGCACGACGGATGAGGAAATACGCCAGCTTGGAGTGGAATGGGCCGTCTGCCAATGCCGCGAACTCATGGCTGCGGGTGTTCCCAGCCTGCACTTTTACACGGTATCAGCTGTAGAAAGCATTCGCGAGATTGCCCGGCAGATTTATTAAACAGTTCGGATATGGACACAAGCAACTGGACCATGCGCCACGTAATCGGGCAGGAAGCAGTAGAGAGCCGTCTGCTGACGATGGTAAACCAGCATAAACTGCCTCATGCGCTGCTGTTTTCCGGACCGTCGGGAAGCGGAAAACTTCCCATGGCCCTCGGACTGGCCCGTCTGTTGCTTTGCCAGACCCCTGCCGGAGAACAGCCTTGCGGCCATTGCAACGCTTGCCACATGACGGCCCGATGGGCTCATCCGGACTTGCATTTCACCTATCCCGTCGTGCGCTATAAGGATGCAGCGCATTCCATTTCGGATGCTTATGTTGAGGCCTGGCGTGAACAGCTGCTCCAAAATCCATATTTCAGCATGGCAGACTGGCTGAACGACATGAAAGCCACAGACATGCAAGCCGTAATCTATACGGCAGAAAGCGACGCCCTACAACGCAAGCTGAGCCTCAAAGCAGCCATGGGCGGAAACAAAGTATCCATCATCTGGATGCCGGAACGCATGAACGATGAATGCGCAAACAAACTGCTCAAACTGATCGAAGAACCACCGGCTGCCACTCATTTTTTGCTGGTCAGCGAAGATCCGCAACGCATTCTTCCAACCATACGCAGCAGGACCCAGCAAATTGAATTCAAGCCGCCAACAACAGCAAAAATCGAACAGGCACTCACCGAACAAGAACACTGCAGCCCGGAACAGGCCCACTACATAGCGCGCATGGCTGCAGGTAACTATACGGAAGCCTTGAAGGCTCTGAAAAGCGACGGAGACAGGGCACTCTACTTCGATCTGTTTGTCCTGCTCATGCGACTGGCTTATCAACGGAACATCCGCGAAATACGCCGGTGGAGCGAACAGCTGTCGGGCTTAGGCCGTGAACGCCAGAAAGAATTTCTGGCATGCTGCCAGCATCTGATCCGCGAAAACTTTGTGTTCAACTTCGGGCTGGAACAACTGAACAGACTCACTGTAGAAGAAGCAAACTTTTCCAGAAACTTCGCCCGTTTTATCAATGAACGGAATGTCATTGACATTATGGAAGAACTGAGCACAGCACAACGGGACATCGAACAAAATGTCAATCCAAAGTTCGTCTTTTTCGACTTCGCCTTGAAAATGATAGTCCTGCTCATCCGATAAAGAAGGAAAGACAAACCAGTTATCCCAGGGAGCTGCCCGTGGAAAAAGGCAAGAAATCCCGAAACATCTATAAATCAGGACAGGAAAACCGGTACGTGCCATACGTTTACTGTCCGCAAAAATTAATCCTATACCCTATGGAACTGAAATACAGACTCAACGGACTTTCCCACGGTCTCTGCGCAAAAGGTTGCGGACGCCAGGACAAGCAACTCAACACATACGACTATCTGGCCGATATTCCCGGAAACGCAGAAGCAACAGATCTGGTGGAAGTTCAGTTCAAAAACACCCGAAAAGGATATTACCGCAACACCAACCAGCTTCCGCTTGAAAAAGGAGACATCGTGGCCGTAGAAGCATCTCCCGGACATGACATCGGTGTAGTCACACTCACGGGACGCCTCGTACCCCTGCAAATCAAAAAAGCCAACTTGAAACCCGACCAGGAGATCAAGCGCATCTACCGGAAAGCCAAACCGACGGATCTGGAAAAATACGAAGAAGCAAAAGCGCGCGAGCACGACACCATGATCCGCTCCCGACAGATTGCAAAAGACCTCGGACTGGAAATGAAAATCGGCGATGTGGAATATCAGGGCGACGGCAATAAGGCCATCTTCTATTACATCGCCGACGGACGTGTCGACTTCCGCCAGCTGATCAAGGTACTTGCCGAGGCTTTTCACGTACGCATCGAAATGAAACAAATCGGTGCACGACAGGAAGCGGGTCGAATCGGCGGTATCGGTCCGTGCGGCCGGGAACTTTGCTGCGCTACCTGGATGAAAAATTTCGTCTCTGTCTCAACAAGCGCGGCCCGCTATCAGGATATTTCCCTGAATCCGCAGAAACTTGCCGGACAATGCGCCAAGCTGAAATGCTGCATGAATTATGAAGTAGACACCTATGTCGAGGCAGGAAAACGGCTGCCGAGCAGGGAAATAACCCTGCAAACACAAGACGGGGAGTTTTATTTCTTCAAATCAGACATCCTTTCGGGAACAGTCACCTATTCTTCCGACAAAAACATTGCGGCTAACCTCACGACCATATCGGCACGACGAGCTTTTGAGATCATATCCATGAACCGAAGAAATGAGAAGCCGGAAAAATTGGCGGAAAGCGAACGGGAAAACACCAAATCTGCCGATCTCGTAGAACAGGAAAGTCTGACCCGGTTTGACAAACGGAAAAAAGGGAAAAAAGACAACCGTCGGGAACGGAATGGCAGTGAGGCACGCGATAATGAACCAAACAGCGCCAGTCCGGAAAAAGAGAACCGGCAAGAAAATGCAAACCGGAAAAACAACGAAAACCGGAAAAACAAAAACAACCGGCAGGATCAGAATCATCTGAACAACAATAAAAACGAACAACAAAAGCCGGCTGAAAACAGACAGCCTAAAAACAACAAACCGAAAGAATCGGAACCGCAAAAGACAAACAACAGGAAAGAACGCACGGAACAGACGGATAAGCCCGAACAGGCCGTCATTTCTGCAGACCGGAACGCTGAGGAAAGAACCGTAGCAAAGCCTTCGAAAGACGGCCCCCAGCAGACAGAACGGCAGCCACGAAAAAACAACAAGCAACGCCGGAACAACCGGAACGGAAATGAGAGTCAAGATTCCGCTAACGGACAAAATAATACGCAAAACGGGAACAATCAGGACAACGTTCGGAAACCGACAACAGAAAATGCGGAAAGACAACAGGCTGACAGTTAAACCGCGGAAAAACATCATGAAGTGCAAAAAGACATGGATCATCAGCTGCGCACTGCTTCTCCTGCTAACCGGAGCAAGCAGTTGCGACAGCAAGACATTGCTTTATCAGTTCTGTCCGATACCCCAACAAATCTGGAACAAGACAGACACCATGGACATCCCGTTTCCGGAACTGTCCCACGACACTGTGGCTCAAGTACTTCTTTGCATTCGCAATAAAAACAGACTCGAACGGAAAGACTTGTGGGTCGTCGTTGAATATGCCTTCAGAAATCCGGACTTTCAAAGGCGCGACACGGTTCATTGCCAGCTGTCGGACTCATTAGGACAGCCGAATGGACAAGGCATGAACCACATCGTCAGTGAACACGAAGCAGGCCTGCTGCACTACCGGAAAGGACAAAAAGGAAAATTCAGACTCTATCACATCATGCGTTCGGAGGATATTGCTGGCATCACGGACGTAGGTCTGCATCTTATCGCTGCACCTGATTCCGCGCGGCATCAATACGGAGAAAAATGAACAACAAGATTGTAAATCCCCATAACGAAGATCCACCGTAGCTGAAAAACGGCAACGGGATTCCAATCACCGGCGTCAATCCCAATACCATGCCTACATTAATAAACAGATGAAACAGAAATATGCTGAGCACACAATAACCATAGACCCGTCCGAAACGATAGGGCTGCCGCTCGGCAAGATAGATCAGCCGCAAAATAAAAACCAAGAACAGCAACAGCACAGCCGCCGATCCGAGGAATCCCTCTTCTTCACCCACCGTACAGAAAATAAAATCGGTATCCTGCTCCGGCACATATTTCAATTTGGTCTGAGTTCCATTTAAGAATCCTTTTCCTTTTAATCCTCCCGAACCAATGGCTATCTTTGCCTGATTCACATTATAACCAGCCCCGGTCGGATCGTCTTCCAATCCCAAAAGCACTTGTATGCGCACCCGCTGATGAGTATCCAGCACATGATTCATCACGATATCAACGGAATAGAAAAAAGCCAAAGAACCTAAAGCGAACAAGGCTATATAAAAATAGCGGGCCAAGCGTTCACCTACGGAAGCATAGACCAAATATCCGGCCGCCAACAAACAAAGAGCCAGCTGCACCCACACGATATTAAACGGAATGACATACTTGGAAAAAACAAGCACCAATATCGTAATACCTAATCCATACAAGAGCATGTTCTTATAGACTTTAGTACGCCCGCAATAAACCCGGACCATCCCTGCCGTAAAGGCCAAAATACAGAGCAAAACCAGAAAGCTGCCCAGGTTGGTCGGTGTCTGCCAAAGGAATTCCTCCTGAAAACGAACGGCCAAAACAAAATAGACCACGGCAGCCACACCGGAAAACAAAACCGAACCGGGCATGCCTTCGCGATAAAGCATCAGAAAGAATGCAAAATAAACCAAGGCTGATCCCGTTTCCCGTTGGGCAATGATCAGAATCATCGGTACAAAAATGAGCAACAAGGTGATCCCGAAATCACGCCAACGCCCAATCTGGTAACCATAAGACGACATAAACTTAGCTACCGCCAGAGATGTAGCGAATTTGGCAAATTCGGCCGCCTGAAAACTGAACGGTCCGATCTTGATCCAGGAATTGGATCCTTTGATGTCCCGGGCCAGAAAGGGCGTAATGAACAATAAAATCAGCAAAATACCATAGACTACATATGCAAATGTGTCATAAAGGCGATCATCGAGCATCAACAGAATAAAACCGAGTAACAGGGAAGTGCCGATCCAGACAATCTGCATCCCGGAACGGGAACTGAAAGAAAACAGGTCGCCTCCCTGACTAAAATCATAACTGGCTCCGCAGATACTCACCCAACCGAACGCGAGCAGTGCCATATATAAGATAATGGTGAACCAGTCGACAGACGACCAGACACCTTTGTTGTGTTCTTGCACTGGGACCATAATTACATCTGGATTTATTAGTTGAACCTCTGATTCTTATTTTTTCTGATCATATCAATCGGGGTGCCCACCTGATCTAACGGCTTTCCGTACCATAGGATATCCGTTTTTTCTGGAATTCATCGGCCAGTTTCTGACTTTCAGGCGACAACTCTCCCCTCAGGTATTGTTCCATCATCAAAGCACCGATCGGTACGCCATACGTCGCTCCCCAACCTCCATTCTCAACATAGACTGCAATGGCTATCTTGGGATCGTTCATTGGCGCAAAACCCATAAACGCGGAATGGTCATGCCCACGGTTCTGCGCTGTTCCGGTCTTACCGCAAACTTCATAATATGGACTGTTCGCCCGTCGGCAGGTTCCTTCAAGAACAGCCTTGCGCATCCCCTGAACAACCAGTTCATAGTTCTTCCGACTGGCCATCGTATAATGTCTGCGTGTGTATAGCGTATCGAGCGGAGTGTCCTGAATCTGCTTGACGACATGAGGCGTCACGTAATAGCCACGATTGGCAATCGTCGCAGCCAGGTTGGCAATCTGCAAAGGAGTAGCATTGACTTCTCCCTGACCGATAGCAATACTGATGACGGTCAGCCCGTTCCAGGAACCACGATAGGCCTTATCATAAAAGGCCGCATTCGGGATCATACCTCTTTTCTCTCCAGGCAAGTCGATACCAAGGGGATAGCCAAAACCCATCGAGACCATATAATCCTTCCAACGGGTCATTGCTTCCTGAACATTGGCGTATTTCGTCCGGTTACCAAACATATAATAAAGCCCCCAACAAAAATAAGCATTGCAGGATGTTCCAATGGCAGGAATCAGGCTGATCGGGGCTGCGTGGGCATGACAGCCCACTTTCAATCCACGGAAACGGAAGCCATGCGTACATGGGAATGCTGTCTGAGGCGTTACAATGCCTTCTTCCAGAAAGGTCAGAGCCTGAGTCGTCTTAAACGTGGAACCCGGTGGATACTGTCCCATAATAGCACGGTTCAGCAGAGGTTTCATCGGATCCTGACTCAACAGCAGATGATTCTTTCCACGCTGACGGCCGACCATCAGATGCGGATCGTAACTTGGCCCGGAAACCATGCAGAGCACTTCGCCCGTAGCAGGTTCGATGGCAACAATGCTTCCTAATTTTCCTTCCATCAAACGTTCTCCAAGAGCCTGCAACTTACTGTCGATGCCTAATTTCAAATCTTTCCCCGGCACAGGATCCTTGTCGAACTTTCCGTTCATATACCGTCCCTGTATGCGTCCATGAGCATCACGAAGCAATATTTCCATACCTTTTTCGCCACGCAGCAGTTCCTCATAAGAACGCTCTACACCCAGTTTACCGATGTAGTCTCCTCCCTGATAATAATCGTCACGGTCGACATCCGCCTGGGACACTTCGCCGACATCGCCCAATACATGAGCCGCACAAGCCTGCTGATAGCGGCGTATGGAACGTTTCTGGATATAAAAGCCCGGAAAACGGAACAATTTTTCTCTGAACATGCTGAATTCCTCCGGAGAAAGCTGGCTCAGAAACAACTGTTGGGTGTAACTGGAATATCCGGGATTATGGCGGCGGTCCTTAATCTCGTCCATACGTCGCTCGTAAAATTCACGGGTAATGCCCAGACTGGCGCATAAGTCCAGGGTATCTACCCCCAGTTGCTCACGCATGACGACCATGATGTCATAAGCCGGCTGATTGTAAACAAGAAGTTCGCCATGACGATCCGTAATGATTCCGCGAGACGGATAACGAATACGCTTGAGAAATGCATTCGAATCGGCATTCTTCTTATAGTCATCGCTCAAGAGCTGCAGCGTGAAAAGCCGTATCAGGAACACAAACACCATGACAACAGCTATCCCGCCTATGACATACTTCCGATTGTCGAACTCATGCTTTCCCATGACCTATAAATCTTCTTAATCCTAATCCTTTAATTCTTCCCACTCATGTCATGCTCTTTTTTCCTGTTGATCCGCAAACAATCAAACGCCCACAGAAAAGGTACAGTCAGCAGCCAACTGCCGCCGATGCTTAAGAGTAGATCCTGATAATGGAAAAAAGAAAATGCTTCAAGAACAAAGAACAAAACATGATGAAAAAAGGTAATCAGCAACAAATACTGAAAATAACGCCAGCTCCCTAAGGACAAACGCCCCGCAACAAGGTCTTCGGGAGCATCTTTCGTCGTAATCCGATTCAACAACCAAGGCTGAAGAAAAGCCGTAGCCGTTAAGGAAGCAGATGCCACACCCGGTGTTGTAGAAAAGAAATCAAGAGCTACACCAAGACAAAAAGCCCATATCAGCAATAAATTGCGGGATGTATTCTTAGGAAAGAGCGTAACGATATAGACTGCAACCATAGGAGTGATGCAGCCCCATAAATGAATTCGGTTGAAAACGAACACCTGCAAGGCCCACAGCAAAAATGTCCACATCAATCGGTTTAGCCAAAGTTGTATCATGGAAAAAATATTAAAGCTATGAAAACAAATCCAGTCGCATACAGGAAACATCAATCGGTCTCATGAAACAGTGGGAACGCTCCCGAATCCTGAGTATCCTATGAATGTTTCTATTCCATTAATTTTAAAGTGCGTTGCTCCAAAGTGTCAATTTCTTCATGAGCCTGGCTCATGACCACACAGACATCATGCAATTTTCCAAAGTCGGTTCCCAGATGAATGCGCAAACTATACGACAAGCCATCACTGGAATTGTGGACTTCAAGTACACGACCGACGAAAATACCTTCAGGAAAAACCGATGAGAATCCACTGGTTTCAACAATATCTCCCGGACGAACCTGAGCATGACGCGGCACATCATACATCCACGCGAGTAGCGGATTACCGCCATCCCAACTCAAATAGCCGAAATGCCCCGTACGCCGTAAGCGGCAACTGATACTGGAATGGGAATTCAGTATCGGCATAACTACAGAATAGCGCGGTCCGGTCTGGCTGACAATACCGACGATACCGGTACCGCAGACAACGCCCATTTCCGGACGAACTCCGTCACGTGCTCCCCGATTGATCGTAATATAATTATCCTGCCGGCGCAAAGAATTGTTCACGACCTGAGCATCCAGCAATTCTGATCCTGCAAGAAGAGAATCCAGACGCGTATGGCCGGCATTTGAAAGCTGTTGCATCCGTGTCAATTCATGCTCCAAGGCATTAACACGTTCTTCAAGCCATACATTGCGGCGTGTCAGTGTACGGTTAGCTTCTCCTAACTGCATATAGGCATGTACAGAAGCATCCCATTCGAGCAAAGCACCGGCACAAGTGTTTGCAGACGTAAACCAAACACTCCCTGCATATCCACTGAAACGAAACAACAAGAAAATGCTGGCCACCTCAAGTACGACAAAAAGCAGCCAATAATTATATTTTGCCAGAAATTCAATGAGCTTTCTCACGGCATTTGCTTTCAATAAAATACCAAAGGAGCAACATGCAGTTTCCCCGACCATTCAATAAAAAAGCCGGCAGAAAGCCGCATGATCCTCTTTTTGGATAGATACAGTTTTATTCCGTTCTTACATCAGGAACGAGAAGTTATTGACGTTCTTCAGTGCAATACCGGTTCCTTTGGCCACACAATGCAACGGATCATCAGCAATATGAAACGGGATATTGATCTTATCGGTCAGTCGTTTGTCCAAGCCACGCAGCAATGCCCCGCCACCACTCAGGTAAATTCCATTGTGTACAATATCCGCATAAAGTTCGGGTGGAGTCTTTTCGAGAGCGCTCAATACGGCCGTTTCAATACGGGCAATCGATTTTTCCAGACAATGGGCAATTTCCTGATAACAAACGGGCACTTCCATGGGTAAAGCCGTTATACGGTTAGGACCGTGAACGATATAATCATCAGGAGCCTCGTCTCCCAGATCAGTCAAAGCCGCCCCGACATGTATCTTGATGCGTTCGGCCATTCGTTCGCTCACCTTCACATTATGTTGCCGGCTCATATATTCCTGAATATCGGCTGTCAGGTCATCACCTGCCGTCCGGATGGAATTATTGGAAACAATACCGCCCAGAGAAATCACCGCAATCTCGGTAGACCCTCCACCGATATCTACGATCATGTTACCCTGAGGAGCCTCAACGTCTATTCCAATACCGATAGCAGCCGCCATAGGTTCGTAAATCAAGTAAACTTCACGTCCATCGGCATGTTCAGCCGAATCGCGGACGGCACGCAACTCTACCTCGGTAGATCCGGACGGAACACCGATTACCATACGCAATGCCGGAGAAAACAAACGATTTCCCTTATGAACCATCTGAATCAGTCCGCGCATCATTTGCTCACACGCATGAAAATCCGCAATGACACCTTCACGAAGAGGTCGTACAGTCCGTATGTTGTCATGTGTCTTTTCATACATCATCTTGGCCTTTTCGCCAACAGCAATCATCTTGTCCGTACGCCGGTCGAGCGCAACTACGGAAGGCTCGTCCACAACGATCTTTCCATCACTGATAATAATCGTATTGGCCGTTCCCAGGTCCATCGCTATTTCCTGAGTGAAAGAGAAAAATCCCATATCTTTACTGTATCTCTGTTAGTTAAGTTCTTTTCAATGACATCGGAAAACTTTCATCAGGCGTTTGTCTGCTCAAACCAGGCATGTATAGCCGTATCATAATGACTGCTTACACCAAATGCGCGTGTAGCAAACCATCGACGCTCAGCCCATGTCGTCTGAGCTCCATTTTTATCGAGAATATCCTGCAAGGCTGCATACTCTTCCTTGCTCGGAACAATCACCACATCAGCAAAATTCTTGGCTGCCGCGCGAATCAACGAAATACCGCCTATATCGATCTTTTCAATAATATCTGCCTCGGATGCCCCGCTGGCTACGGTTTGCTCAAACGGATAAAGATCGACTACAACCAGATCTATCTCGGGTATCTCATAATGATTCATCTGCTCACGATCACCTTCTAAGGTGCGGCGTCCTAAAATACCACCGAAAATCTTGGGATGAAGTGTCTTGACTCGACCGCCCAAAATAGAGGGATAGCCTGTCAGGCTCTCCACGGTCTGGCAAGGATAGCCTAAACTTTCAATAAACTGATGCGTTCCACCAGTAGAGATGAATGAAACGCCTTCACGATGGAGAGCAGCCAACAAGGACTCCAGCCCATCTTTATGAAACACAGAAATTAAAGCTGTCTTGATTTTTTTTGTTTCCGCCATATTTTTTTCCTTTTGGATGAGTTTGAGTTGCAAAGATACAAAATAATAAAAAAGGACCGTACGGTAACCTCAAAAAACATAGTTAAAAAATAGAGAGGAGACTAAATCCACAGCAGGACTTCGTGTAAAAGGAGAGAGATTTACGCAAGTCCCTTATCTCCGGGAAACGGCCTTTTCTAAAAATAACACCGGAAATCTGTCTGTAAGAACCGGATGAACAGCCTGAGCGGCGTGGAATGTCAGACATAAAAATATGGTTCTTTTTTTGAAGAAGCCCGTAAAAAACTTAATTTTGTCGTCAATAAGCAGCAACTTCAATTTCTTCAGACAAAACAAAGCTTATAGAACCTGGCAAACTGCATCAGGCTATTTACTACGGAAAATCAAAGAAAAATGACAGATCAACCTACATTGAAAGAAAAAACAGCCCGAGGCTTACTTTGGGGAGGGATGGCCGGTGTACTTTCCCAGTTGATGAATGCCCTTTTCGGAATCTGTCTGTTAAACCTGCTCACGCCTAACGACTATGGCATGGTGCAGGTGCTCGCTGTTTTCTCCGGTGTGGCAGCATGCCTGCAGGAAAGTGGTTTTATTGCTGCCCTGGCCAACAAGAAACAACCGACACACGCAGACTACAACGCCGTGTTTTGGTTTAATATTCTTTGTGGTGCAGTCTGTTATGCCGTGCTTTTTGCCTGTGCGCCGCTCATAGCCAGATTCTACAACGAACCGCAACTGGTCGCCTTATCCCGGTTTGTATTCCTTGGTTTCTTCATTTCAGCCTTTGGCATCGCCCAACGGGCCTACTTGTTCGGACACCTGATGGTACGCCAATCGGCCATTATTTCTACAACAGCTCTTCTTGTATCGGGAGCATGTGGCGTAGCTATGGCCTGGTTTGGGATGGCCTATTGGGGGTTAGCGGCGCAAAGTATCCTCTATGTGGCAATCATTGTCGTCATGAACTGGTGGTACTCCCCTTGGCGGCCCAGTTGGAACATCAATTTCCGTCCCATACGTGAAATGTTCGGTTTCAGCAGCAAACTACTGCTGACAAGTCTGTTCGGACAAATAAACCGGAATGTACTCTCCACTCTGCTCGGGCGATTCTATGACACGACAACAGCCGGCTACTACGGCAATGCGGCCAAATGGAACGATATGGGTTCTAACCTGATTCATGGTATGATCGTCGGTGTCGCTCAGCCTGTATTAACGCAAGTGAACGACGACAAGCAACGCTACCGACAAGTATTCCGGAAAATGCTGCGCTTTGCATCGTTCATCAGTTTTCCGGCCATGCTCGGACTCGGATTCGTGGCCCGTGAATTTATTCTGGTAACCGTCGGACCGACCTGGCTTAAGAGTGCAAGTCTGCTCAGCCTGCTGTCAATCTACGGGGCATTTGTCCCAATCAACACGCTTTATGCCAACTTAGTGGTCAGTCGTGGAAAATCAAACGTAAACCTCATCAATACGGTCGTCTCTTGTGTCCTCATCTGGGTGGCCATGATCGGACTGCGCCATTATCCGTTGGAAATCATGGTAGGAACCTTTGTCCTGATTAATATCGGCTGGTTACTGGTGTGGCATTATTTCGCCTGGCGCTTTGTCGGACTCCGACTCATAGACGCCCTTAAAGATGTATTGCCTTTTGCAGCCGTAACCCTTGCTGCCATTGCACTGAGCTGGCTCGTAACTAAAAATATAGAGAAGCCGATTCTGTTATTGATCACACGCATCGTAACAACAGCCGCCGGCTATATCGGATTACTTTATATTCTAAAAGCCCAGGTTCTGCGTGAAAGCATTGGATTCCTGCTCAAAAAAGGAACAACAAAATAACCGGCAAGAACTGGCCAAACAAATCTCACTCCATGAAAATCGCTTATCTCATATCAGCTCATACAGATCCGATTCACTTAGCACGGCTTATAAAGGCGCTCTCTTCTGATGACGCTGTTTTTTTTATTCATCTCGACGCCCGAGCAGACGAAAAGTCATTCGCTGCCCTTAAGGGACTTCCGGGCATCTTTTGGGTCAAAAAGCGCATACGCGTGCTTTGGGGAGACATTACACAGGTTTATTACCAGATTGAATTACTTCGGACATGCCTTGAATCCGGAATGGAGTTCGACCGGATCTGCACCTTAAGCGGACTTGATTACCCTATTCAACCCGACTGCTGTTTTCGTCGGTTATTGACGGAAGATCCTGAGAAAGAATTCATACAAGGAATCGATTTGAACGGACAAAACGAAACTATCTGCAACCAATATCAGACATGGCGACCACAAATATGGATTAAAGGACTGAATGAGCAGACAAATCTCCGACTGAGAAAGGGACTGCGATTGCTACTACACGGATTCGGCCGACGCAAAGAACTATCTGTCATGGTCAATGGAAAAAAATGGCATGTATTTAAAGGAAGCGATTGGTGGTGCATTACCCCAAAACTGGCCAGATACATGCTCCATACCATCGAAAGCCAGCCGGAAATCATACGTTATTTCCGCACCGCATTTGCTCCCTCTGAGCTTATCTGGCAAACCATTACATTCAACTCACCCTTCGCAGAGAAAGCCATGCTTGCAAAAGGGAAATATATCAGTCTGGCCGCTTTAACGCCGTTGCATCATATCGTTTATCACCCGGTTATTAAGATTTTCACGGAAAAGGACTGGCAAGAATTAATGGACAGCGGAAAACCGTTTTGCCGAAAAACCATCACGGGATTAAGCGACACACTGATGGACCGCATTGACCGCTACCGAGATTTAACAAAAGATTCTATCTCTCAGGAAAGAACAAACGCAGAAGAGGCTTGTACAGTCCATCAATAAATCGCCCGGTAATATAACTGACGACAACGACAAACAAAAAAATAAGCAAAGGATAGTGAAGGCCATAGGTAAAAGCCGAAAACAGATGATAGCAGAAGAAAGAGTGTACCAGCCACATGTTGACCGACTGCACACCAAGAGTCCTGAGCAGACGTGTTAACCAAGAAGGCCGGGGCAATAACATAAAAAGAAAAACAAAAGCTACCGCATAAAGCGGGTTAAACACGGCGGTATGGAAAAGAGTCCGGATATAAAACAAACCCAAAAACAACAACAGGGCGTACACCATACTTTTTTTTCCACCATAACCAAAGAAATCGCGCAACCGGCCCACCAGTCCGCCATGCGCACTACATGCTCCAAGAAAAAAAGAAAACAGCAGATTAAAATAATTCACCATCAGAGACACAACATGCCATTCATCCAAATATCCTCCCCTATATTTTTCCAATAGATAAGTCATAAAATAAAGGATACCGGATAAGAACAGTATCGGCAAAGATCCCCATCGATCGCGCAAGGATAGCAACCAGTTGCTACTTAATGCCAACAGCACGTAAGGCAAAAGAAACCACCACTCACCGTTATACGTAGTATTCAATCCGGTCAGATTATATACAAAATCCAGGACAGAACCAGGATAAACCTCGGGATGCAACAAACAGCCCAAAGGCAAAAATAAAGCCAGCACAACCCAAAAGCGCAAATAAAGCAATGCGACACGACGGCCATTCCGCATATGAGGACGTGAACGGCGAGTCAAATATAAGCCATAACCGCTCAGAAAGACATACAATGGAACACAGATGCCCGCACAACGCGACAAGGCCGAAACCAAAGGTTCGTCACCGAGATAAAACACGGTATGGCAAAGAGCCACACGTTCCGGAGTATTGAACAGATGGAGTAAAACCATTATTAAAATAGCACAACCTTTCAATTCCGTAGTTTCTTCACGAGATAAAACCGGAGCAGATCTCTCTATACGCATTTCCTCGAATCTTGATTTTGAATAAAAACAAACCGTTCCGGACCATAACCCTATGATTTTTCCGGAACGGCGATCCTGTTTTTCAGAAAACAAAAGCCGAATCATCGGCCAATCTTCCTGTTTTTTATAAACACTCCAACATACGCTTCAATACTACTGTCGCCGAAATCTCCCGATTGGCAGCTTCAGGAATAACCAGTGAACGCGGACTCTCTATAACATCATCCGTCACGATCATGCCCCTGCGAACCGGCAGACAATGCATGAAATACGCATCATTTGTCCGGGCCATGTGGGCAGCGTCTACCGTCCAACTCATATCCTTACTCAACACCTTGCCATAATCCTCCGGACGAGTCACACCCGGACAACTCCAGTTCTTGGCATAAATAAAATCAGCACCCTCAAAAGCTTTGAGCTGGTCGTACTCGACACGCGCATTTCCCACAAATTTCGGATCCAGTTCATATCCTTCGGGATGTGTGATGACAAAATCCACATCGGCAGCATTCATCCACTCGGCAAAACTGTTTGGAACCGCCTGAGGCAAGGCTTTAGGATGCGGTGCCCAAGTCAACACTACTTTGGGACGGGCTGACCGTTTATACTCCTCTATCGTAATTAAATCGGCAAAACTCTGTAGCGGATGAACGGTTGCACTCTCCATAAAAAACACCGGTCGGCCGGAATAACGGATAAACTGATTCAAAATCTTCTCCTCATAGTCATCCTCACGACGCTCAAATGTGGCAAACGAACGGACACCAATCACGTCACAGTAGCATCCCATCACTGGAATGGCCTCGAGCAAATGCTCGCTCTTGTCACCGTCCATAATCACACCTCGTTCAGTTTCCAATTTCCAGGCTCCCTGATTTACATCAAGCACGATTACATTCATACCCAGGTTAAGAGCTGCTTTCTGAGTACTTAAACGAGTTCGCAGACTATTATTAAAAAATATAAGCAGGGCTGTCTTATTCCGGCCCAGATGCTGAAATTGGAAACGGTCTTTTTTCACCTCGAAAGCCTCGGCCAACGCCTGTTTCAGATCGCCCAAATCGTTTACGCTTTGAAATACACGCATAATTAATGTTATAGATTAAAGTTTTAAAATAGATTCATCAACCACAGATCTGCAATCCGCTACCGGGCGGCAGATTAAGGACGGACTTGTCCATCTCCCCGTATGAGCCATTTATAGGTAGTCATCTCTTCAAGAGCCATCGGACCGCGCGCATGCAATTTCTGAGTACTGATTCCGATCTCAGCCCCCATGCCAAACTGAGCCCCGTCGGTAAACGAAGTCGGTGCATTGACATAGACACAGGCAGCATCGACCAGCTGCTCGAAACGGTTTGCCGCCTCTTTATCTTCCGTCACGATACATTCGCTGTGCCCTGATCCGTAGCGGGCAATGTGTGCCAAAGCGTCATCAAGCGAGCTGACTGTTTTTATGGCCAGAGCATACGACAAAAATTCCTTTCCATAATGCCCGGTCTCTGCCCGACAAAGCAACTCGGAAGGATAAGAATCCTGCAAAGCACGATAAGCCTGCTCATCGGCATAGATCATCACCCGATTCTCAACAAGCGGCTGACACACAGAAGCCAAGAACTTATAATCACGATGTACCAACACACAATCGAGCGCGTTGCAAACACTCACGCGCCGCGTTTTGGCATTGTTGACAACAGCGGCCGCCATATCCGGTCGGGCTGTAATATCGATATAGGCATGGCAGACTCCGGCACCAGTTTCTATCACCGGAACTTTCGCCTGTTCACGCACAGTTCGAATCAGGCCGGCACTTCCGCGCGGAATCAGCACATCCACCAGTCCACGCGCGGTCAACAAAGCCGTAGCAGCCTCACGCCCAGGAGGCAATAAAGTAACCACGTCTGCACAAAGACCTCGCTCAGACAAAACCGTTCGGATCAACGATACAATTGCCGCATTCGTCTCGGCTGCATCACTTCCTCCCTTGAGGACACAGGCGCTCCCTGCCTTCAGGCAAAGCGAAAACACATCAAAACTAACATTCGGACGAGCTTCATAAATGACACCAATCACTCCGAAAGGGACTCGTACCCGGCGCAACACAAGTCCATTGGGCAAAGTACGCCGAATGAGCTCCTGACCTAACGGTGAAGGCAGCTGGGCAACATGGCGTATGTCCGATGTAATTCCGGCAATACGTTCTTCCGTCAGACGCAAACGATCATAACGGGGATCCAGCGCATCCATACGGGCCAAATCGCGTGCATTTGCTTCCAGAATCGCCCCAGAATACTCTTCAGCACGTTCGGCAACCGAATACAACACCTCATTCACCTGATCTTCCGTCCAAAGCAACAGATCACGACTGGCTGCTTTTGCCCGCATCAATTGTTCATCAATATTCATATTTTGCATCTATGATTTTACAAGATTATTTATCAACCTGTCATTCCAAATAAAGATAATCATAATGAATCACCGGTTTGCAGCCATGACGTCCAAGCACAGCACGAATCTCTTCAGAAGAATAAGACGTACGTCCCAATCCGATAGGATGCCCGTCAGAAGCGGTCAGACGAACCAGATCATCTTTCTCAAAATCCCCAGTAACGGAAATAATACCCACCGGCAAGAGACTCACTGCTTTCGGACCATTCAAAGCACGGACGGCATCCTCATTGATCTGGATCACACCTTTGGCAAATCCCGCACTATGTGCAATCCATTTTTTGATTCTCGACACACCGCCAGAAGCCGGAAGAAAATGCGTTGAAGGACATGACGCGTGCGCCCCATCGGGATGAAGAATCAACTGCAACAAGACCTGTTCCCGCATTCCATTGGCAATAATCACTTCCGTACCCTCTGCAGCAACCTTATGGGCGATACTTGATTTGGTCATCATTCCTCCACGGCCAAAACCGGAACGGACTGTAGAGATATACCGGCTAAGGTCATCCTCAGGACGTACTACGGGAATCAGGCGAACACCGGGCGTTCCGGGTGCTCCTGTAAAGATTCCGTCAACATTAGTCAGAATCACCAACGCCTGAGCATCCATCATCGAGGCAATCAGACCGGAAAGTTCATCATTGTCCGTAAACATCAGTTCGGTCACACTCACCGTATCATTCTCATTGACTATGGGCAACACACCCTGCTCCAGCATGACCCGCATACAATTCCGCTGGTTCAAATAAAGCTGGCGCGAAGCAAAGCACTCTTTCATCGTCAACACCTGTCCAACGACAATACCATGCTCATGAAACAAATCATAGTAACGATTGATGAGTTTCGCCTGTCCAACGGCAGAATACAATTGACGCTCATCCACGGCATCCAATTTGTCTGTGACGACAACTGTGCCCGAATGCTTCATGAGGCTACGCCCGCAAGCAACGGCACCCGAGGAAATGAGAATCACCTCAATACCCGCACGCCGCAATACAGCGATCTGGTCTACAAGAGCAGACAAACGGGTTACGTCCAAAGTTCCGTCCGGACGGGTCAGCACATTGCTGCCCACCTTGACGACGATACGATGGTAATTCAGCGAATTTTCCATAATCGGCACTTTTTATTTAATAAAAGCATCTGTCTTTTCAACTTTCTCTAAACCTGTTCGCCGCGAATCGATTCCGGATTTCTTTCCGAAAAATGAACAGCATCGGTCGATTTCGGAATACTTCCACGGTCAGTTCCGTTTCTCAGGCGGCAGACACGCCAGCAACCCCTCAATGACGCTATTGGTAAAACCGGCCTTTTCCATGGCATTCAATCCACGAATGGTAATGCCGCCAGGTGTCGTCACCCGATCAATCTCTGCTTCCGGGTGAGTGCCACGTTGCTGAAGCAGATCCACGGCTCCACGCATGGTCTGCATGACCATCCGTAATGCCTCATCCGGATAAAAACCTAACTGAACACCACCTTCTGTCATAGCACGTAAATAACGCATCACAAAAGCAATACCACAGGAAGCAAGGATCATACCGCCATACATCAATCGCTCTTCAACGAGGAATGCCGCTCCAAGTTCACTAAAGATCGCATGTAAAAGTGCATCGCATTCCGGTGTGGAACGGACCGAAGTCATCAGCGTCACTCCACTGTTCACAGCTACTGCCGTATTGGGTATCAGATAGTACACAGGCGGTAATGGCACACCGGCCTGCTCAAAAAGCATGCTGATCTGGTCTGTACCCATTCCACCGGCAACAGAAACCACTACCTGATGTTTCGGATCCACATGGGGCGCTATCTGAGAAACTACTTCCGGCATTTTCCAAGGTTTCACAGCCAAAATAACAAAGTCTGCTCCTTGAATAGCCTGAATATTGTCCGATGTCACCGTAATTTCAGGAAAATCGTCTTTCAATGCATTCAGTTTCGGCCAGGAAGGATTGGCCACGGTCAGACCTGCCGCACCGACCAATGTGCCGCCGGCAAGCCCGCGTGCCAAAGCACCGCCCATATTACCGGCTCCAATAATCGCTATTTTGTTCATATCTGTTATCTACGATTTGTCTGAAAAACAAGATTCCCCCGCCTTCCATCCCATCTGACAGAAGCGGAGGAACACTTTTTTATCTCTATATGACTACGTCACTACTGATTCAGCACCCGCCCCAAACGCTTCAAAAAATCTTCAGCATCTTCCATGGTCAAGGACAACGGAGGTAAAAGTCGGAGTACATGGGTCCCACTGCAACCCGTAAAACAATGTTCCTCAAAGAGCAAACGATTACGGAACTCCTTATAAGGCACATCCAGCTCAATACCGATCATCAGTCCCTCACCGCGTACATCTACCACATGCGGCAAGTTCAGGTCCTTGATGCCCTTCAGCAGGAAATCGCCCACACGGGCCGCATTCTCAATGAGATGCTCCTGCTCGATGACATCCAGTACTGCCAGCGCAGCAGCACAGGCCAGATGATTTCCGCCGAAGGTAGTACCCAACTGACCGTACACCGGCTTGAACTTCGGAGCAATCAACACGGCTGCCATCGGCAGACCGTTGGCGATGCCCTTGGCCACGGTGATCATGTCCGGACGCACACCCAGATGCTGGTGTGCAAAGAACTTGCCGCTCCGGCCGTAACCGCACTGGATCTCGTCGCAGATGAGCACCGTGTTGTACTCGTCGCACGCCTTGCGCAGTCCCTGCAGGAATTCGGGAGTCACCATGCGGATGCCGCCCACACCCTGGATACACTCAATAATCACGGCGCAGACATCTCCCTTGGCCAGTTCGCGACGGAAAGCCTCCAGATCGTTCAGCGGCAGATAAGTTACATGCCCGTTGTCGTTGATCGGGGCGATGATCTTCGGGTTGTTGGTCACCTCCACCGCCAGTGAGGTACGTCCGTGGAACGCCTTCTCGAACGACAGCACGCGGGTGCGTCCGTTGTAGAAGCTGGCCAGTTTCAGCGCGTTCTCGTTGGCCTCGGCGCCCGAGTTGATCAGAAACAGCTGATAATCCTCATAACCACTGGCCTTGCCCAGACGGTCGGCCAGTTCCACCTGCAGTTTATTCACTACCGAGTTACTGTAAAAGCCCAGTGTAGCCACCTGCTTGCTCACCGCCTCCACATAGTGCGGATGAGCGTGTCCGATGCTGATCACGGCGTGACCGCCATAAAGGTCCAGATACTCCTGGCCCTTGTCGTCCCACACGTGGCATCCTTTGCCCTTCACGATATTGACATCGAATAAGGGATATACATCAAATAATTTCATGATTCTATTTCCAAATTAAAAAGCCGAAGGCTTCAGTTTCAGTCCGGCGGTCTCGTCCAGTCCGAACATCAGATTCATATTCTGCACAGCCTGTCCGCTGGCACCCTTGAGCAGATTGTCGATGGTAGACGTAATGAGCAGCTTGTCGCTGAAGCAATCCACGTGTACCAGCGCCTTGTTGGTGTTGACCACCTGCTTCATGTCGATGCCCTTCTCCACATAATGTGTAAAGGCGGCTTCCTTATAATAGTTGCGGTAAGCCTGCACAACCGACTCGGCAGTCATACCTTCCTGCATGCGCATTACCAGAGTGGCAAAGATGCCGCGCGCAAAGTCACCGCGGTAAGGGATGAACTCCACCGCGCCGTCAAAATCCGGCTGCAGCTGCTTGAGCGACTGGCATATTTCCGGCACATGCTGGTGATTAAAAGCCTTGTAGATGCTCATGTTGTTGTTTCGCCAGCTGAAGTGTGTGGTAGCGCCCGGTTTCACTCCGGCACCGGTGCTTCCGGTGATGGCATTCACGGCGATGTCGCCCTTGAGCCAGCCGTTGGCCGCCAGCGGCAGCAATCCCAGCTGGATGCAGGTAGCGAAGCAGCCCGGGTTGGCCACATGCTGTGCGTTCTTGATGGCTTCCTTGTTCAGTTCCGGCAGACCATAGACATAATCGTTACCCGGAGCAGCCAGGCGGAAGTCCTGCGCCAGATCAATGATCTTCACATGGCTCGGTATGGCGTGTTCCTTCAGGAACTCTTCACTCTTGCCATGGCCGAAGCAGAAGAAAATCACATCCACCTCGTCCAACGGCAACTGGTCGGTAAAGACCAGATCCGTTTCGCCATAAAGTCCCTCATGCACATCCGTAATCTTGTTTCCGGCGTTGCTCGAACTGTTGATAAACGCAATCTCCGCCTGCGGATGGTTCAGCAATATGCGGCAGAGTTCGCCGGCCGTATAGCCGGCGCCTCCGATAATTCCTACTTTAATCATTAGTCAAAAAATCAATTCGGTTCCTCTGGAATAATCAGAAACAAAATGAAATAAACAATCACTCCCGAAAAGGCCGTAAACAAAGTCAGCAGCACATAACCTACGCGCACCACGGTCGGATCAAGCCCAAAATAATGGGCAAAAGCCGCACAGACACCAGCCAGCATCCGATCGTATCTGGGCCGTTCCAGTTTCCGATATTCCTTCTCCATAAACCTCGATTTACAGTTTATTTGATTCGCTCCTCATCCTTGTGATTCGCATAGTACAAACGCAGCGGAGTGGAAGTCACCTTGATGAATCCCTTGGCATCCTCGGCCGTCCATCCCTTCTGGGTCTCGCCATATTCGCCGAACTTGTTCTTCACCAGATCATCCGGAGAATCCACACCTACGGTACTGAAGCTGTACGGACGCAGTTCCAAGGTAACCACACCGTTCACGTTACGCTGAGAACTGGTCAGCATGGCCTCGATATCCGGCATCACCGGCTCCAGGTACTGGCTCTCGTGCAGGAACATGCCATACCAGTTGGCCACCTGTTCCTTCCAGTACTGCTGCCACTTGCTCAGAGTATATTTCTCCAGGAAGCGGTGTGCGCCGATAATCAGCATCGGAGCGGCGGCCTCAAAGCCCACACGACCCTTGATACCGATAATGGTGTCGCCCACGTGGCAGTCACGACCGATGGCATAAGCCGCACCGATCTCCTCGATCTTCTGGATAGCCTTTACCTTGTCGTCATACTCCACACCGTTCACACTGCAAATCTCACCCTTCTTGAATCCGATCTTCAGCAGTTCGGTTCCCTCTTTGGTAGGATGCTTCAGGAAAGCACTCTCCGGCAGCCCCTGGTTGCTATCGAGCAACTCACCGCCGCAGATGGAGGTACCCCAGATACCTACGTTATAAGAATATTTCAGTTTGGTAAAATCCGCATAATAGCCGTGACTGTTCAGGTAATCCACCTCTTCCTTACGGCTCAGGTTATAGTCACGGGTCAGCGTGATGATTTCCATATCCGGAGCCATCACCATGAAGGTCATGTCAAAACGGATCTGGTCATTACCCGCACCGGTAGAACCGTGGGCGATGGCCTCAGCACCGATTTCCTTGGCATAGCGTGCGATGGCAATAGCCTGGAAAATACGCTCGGAAGAAACGGAAATAGGATAACAGTTATTACGCAACACGTTACCGAAGATCATGTAACGCAGGCTCTTCTCATAATATTCCTTGGTTACATCCAGTGTCACGTACTTCTTGGCACCCAGCTTATAGGCGTTCTCCTCATTTGTCTTGAGCTGTTCTGCACTGAAACCGCCCGTGTTGGCACAAGCCGCATATACTTCATAACCCTTTTCCTTAGCCAGATACATCACGGTGTATGAAGTATCCAGACCACCGCTAAATGCTACTACTACTTTCTTAGCCATATTATCATTGATTTTATTGTTACTCAATTCTATTTCATCTGATTATCTCATGTCTTTGGCCGCAGCCTCCCGAGCCATTCTGACGACATCCTCAGGCAACTCCACAGGCAACGGTTCGCCAGGATGGTCTGCCGGATCATAGAGCATGGCCGTACAAACACAATACTTTCGTCCGGTACGCTGCAAAATATCATAATTAATACAGCAGGGGTGTTCGGGAGTACCACATCCACGCCAATAAGCCTCATCATCTGTCAGTTCAGCAAAGGTTACCGGCACATAGCCTAATTCCGTATTGATTTTCATGACGGCACGCTGACTGGTCAAGCCAAACAGTTTGGCATTAGGCCACCGCAGACGCGACAGTGAAAAAGCCGTCCGTTTGATTCTTCGGGCCAGATGATGACGCCGGAATTTCTCCACCACAATCAGTCCCGAATTGGCCACATACTGTTTGTTACCCCAGCTTTCGATATAGCAGAATCCCGCAAATTCCTCATTTTCTCCTTCACCGCTCAAAGCAATCACCGCCTTGCGTTCCTTCATTTTAGTCGCCAAATATTCATGCGTACGCGACGCAATGCCTGACCCGCGTTTTCGGGCAGCATCGGCGATTGTGGCTAAAATCGTATCCACATATTTCTCATGACTGGCATCGGCTACAACTACACGGATTCCATCCATGCAATCGTCGTTTTGTTGCTTATTCTCCATCTCTTCTTGCTGTTTTCTTTCCCACCACCTCGTCCACGAACCGCATAACTTCATGCCGACGCGCTCCTTCAGCCAATACAAGCAATACCGTATCGTCACCGGCCAACGTACCGACAATTCCATCCATATGGGCCCGATCAATATCATAAGCCACATGCGAAGCATGACCGGGAAGCGTATGCACTACAGCCAAATTGCCAGAAAACTTAATGGAAACAATCGAAGACGGTTCAGGCGATACAGATGCTTCGGACAATGATTCCGTATTTTTCGAAGCAGGCAGCCGATAAACCTGACGTCCTCCGGGCACCAGCACCTTGGCCACATGCAACTCACGCAGATCACGCGAAAGTGTTCCCTGAGTTAAATCAAAGCCGCCAAGCTTCAGATCGGCCATCAAAGCCTCCTGGCTGCTATAATCTCCATAAGCAAGCAACTGGGCGATCATGGAAAGGCGAATGGATTTATTTTTCATCTTTTCATTTTTTATTATTGACCGCAAAATTACATAAATATTCATAACTACCGAATATTTATGCAATATATTTTATATCAAAAGCACAAAAACACAATTAGCAACTGAATATCAAGATTATATAAAAACAAAAACCGCATGGACAAATTCATATTTATGCATCCCGATTAAACTTTAAACCTTTTTAGGAGAAAAATCATCAACAAGACCGCTTTAATTTGAGGACATCAGCTCAAAAAAAAGGCCGGTAATACTGTTTTCCATTTTTTTTGATTACATTTGCAAGCAAATTACAAATGTTACAAAAACAAGGAATTTTAGAACAAAATATCAATAAAAAGACAGAACATGAAACAAAAACGTTATTTCCTGGCCGAAGATGACATACCCCGCTATTGGTACAACATCCAGGCCGACATGATCAACAAACCCATGCCTCCACTCAATCCGGTAACAAAAGAACCTTTGAAACCGGAAGATTTGTATCCGATATTTGCAAAAGAACTTTGCAAGCAAGAGCTCAATCAGACCGACACATGGATAGAAATTCCGGAGAAAGTTCGCGAAATGTATAAGTTTTATCGCAGCACGCCATTAGTTCGTGCCTACGAACTGGAAAAAGCCATCGGAACTCCGGCCCATATTTATTTTAAAAACGAAAGTGTCAATCCAATCGGTTCTCACAAGCTGAACTCAGCCCTGGCTCAGGTGTATTATTGCAAGGAAGAAGGAGTAACCAATGTAACTACGGAAACCGGCGCCGGACAATGGGGAGCAGCCCTCTCATATGCGGCACAGGCATTCGGTCTGGAAGCTGCCGTATATCAGGTAAAGATCAGTTATGAACAAAAGCCCTACCGGAGAAGCATCATGCAAACATTCGGAGCCCAAGTCACACCATCACCGTCCATGTCCACCCGGGCTGGAAAGGACATACTGACCAAAACACCCAACCATCAGGGTTCCTTAGGCACAGCCATTTCAGAAGCCATTGAACTGGCCCGAACCACTCCCAATTGTAAATACACCCTCGGTTCCGTATTAAGTCATGTCACCCTGCATCAAACCGTCATCGGCTTAGAGGCGGAAAAACAAATGGAAATGGCCGGAGAATACCCCGACATCATCATCGGATGCTTCGGCGGAGGATCAAATTTTGGAGGAATCAGTTTCCCGTTCATGCGCCATACCATACTTGAAGGCCGAAAGACTCGTTACATTGCTGCAGAGCCGGCTTCCTGTCCCAAACTGACCCGCGGCGTTTTCCGTTATGATTACGGTGACGAAGCTGGCTACACCCCCTTGCTTCCCATGTTCAGCCTTGGCCATAAATTCGCACCGGCCAATATACATGCCGGAGGTCTGCGCTATCACGGTGCTGGTGTAATTGTATCGCAATTGCTCAAGGATAAGCTTATGGAAGCCGTTGATATCAAGCAGTTAGACTCTTTCAAAGCCGGATGTCTGTTTGCACGCACAGAAGGAATCATACCGGCACCGGAATCCTGCCACGCCATCGCTGCAGCTATCGACGAAGCCAACAAATGCACGGAAACCGGCGAAGAAAAGGTTATCCTATTCAATCTTTCCGGACACGGTCTGATTGATATGACGGCCTACGATCAATATCTGGCCGGCAATCTGGTCAATTATGAGTTGAGCGACGAAGATTTACAAAAGAGCCTGGCAACAGAATAACGTCTGAAATTATATATAATAAGGTATCATAAAAACAACTAAAACATTCTACTGTTTTGTCATTTTTATGATACCTTATTTTGATTTCTGGAAACAGAACCTGTATCTTTATCCCCAAAAGGAAAAACACAAGCAGCATGAAAGATCATTCCGAAGAAGAAACACAGATAGTAGCCCGTTGCCCAGACAGTGTCAACGCTCATTTAATCCAAGGACGTTTGGAAAACGAAGGAATAGCCTCGATTATCCATAACGACTTCCGCGCTTACGACTTCGGAACAGTGGATGTCCTTGTTTATGCCAAAGACTACGACCGTGCCTATCAGATTGTACATACTACCTCCCCGGAATTAACCACCGAAACAATTGTTTGCCCGTATTGCGGATCAACCGATATCAGCCCGACTCCACGCTCAAAAAACAAATTCGTGAACAATCTTATCCTCCTGATGGCCTTATTCTGCTCCATCTTCATCCGAGCCTCATCCCGAACCAGATACCGATGCAACAAATGCAACAACCAGTTTGAACATATATAAAAAAGAGCGATGATGGCATTTCATCATCGCTCTTAGTCGGAAAGAGGCGACTCGAACGCCCGACCCCTACGTCCCGAACGTAGTGCGCTACCAACTGCGCTACTTTCCGATTGCGTTGCAAAGGTACATACTTTTTTGGAATAAAAAAAATTATTGCGACTTTTTTCTATAAAATTTTGCTATTTCAAATATTTAAACTACCTTTGCACTCGCAATCAAGAAACAATGGTGCCATAGCTCAGTTGGTAGAGCAAAGGACTGAAAATCCTTGTG